>Ga0268261_10001764_pt1 | contig 15182 bp, 6 predicted proteins | sample TergutNc150P1_FD_190353 | JGI IMG/M metagenome (GOLD analysis project Ga0268261, IMG submission 190353) | Nasutitermes corniger P1 segment gut microbial community from laboratory colony in Florida, USA - Nc150 P1 (SPAdes) (version 2) | ecosystem: Host-associated > Arthropoda: Insects > Digestive... | reverse complement strand
ATTTGTCTGTTGTGAGTGTCGTGTGTTGTCAGGTAGAGGTCTCTGCGACGAGCTGATCACTCGTCCAGAGGAGTCCTACCGACTGTGCTGCGTCGTTGTGTGTGATCTAGAAACATCAAGAATGGGTTCTCCATATATATATATGACATTAGTCGCCTAAGGGTTAATGATTTAACCCTTATCCTGCTAACGTGGAGAAAATGGTGAGCTCCTAATAATGCCAGCAAATAGCAGATGGGATATAATTCGGGATTTAAAGGGTTAAATTTGATAATTCTGCAATGAGCATCAGACTTTTTTATGTTCACCAACCTAAAGCTTGTATATCCTTAACTGACAAACTGCAACACAAGAGACTCATTTAAATTTTATATTATTGTATGCATATGTGACACGGTAGCATGTAATGCGTCATTAGTCAGATCTTTCAATTACCTTGAAGCTGACCGGTCCATTTCCTCCAGAAGTTGTAATTACTCTATTTATGGAACTTGCCTTTCTACCGCCAGAACGAACTCCTTAGTACCTTGTAACTCGTGATTCCGATTGAAATCAGAAACCCATAGAAGAAACCATAAATTACGAAACTTGAAATCATTCACGCTTGGTTGTTAAACGTTTATATTTGATTCAGTGCTATCAGAAATAAACATCTATGAAGTTAATTTTCTTAACACCGTCGTACGTGGCATGAATGTTAGTAGGAAATGTCTGGGGCAGATTGCCTTTCGTTCTTACTGACCAGCCAAATTATATTGTATATCCTCACGCATCCAGTGAATAAATATTTCCTGCGTTTATTTTTTTCAAACCAACTCAAGCACCCTTTTTTTAACACATTCACATTCACATTTAAAACTCTAAATTTTAAAAATGTTTGTAAAACACATCATTGAAACCCTACATGTTTCGGTCACAATTGTTTGACCATCTTTCGTGCTTAGTGCTGTTACTGCTTTCTCTGCTTGTTTGCGTCGTCAAATTGTTTATTTCGTATGTGGCTGTATATTGTCTATGTGTGTAACAGCACTAAGCACGAAAAACGACCCCCTGAATATGGTCAAACAATTGTAACCGAAACATGTAGGGTTTTAATGATGTGTTTTACAAACATTTTTAGCAATTTAGAGTTTTAAATGTGAATGTGAATGTGTTTTAAAAAGAGTGCATGAGTTGGTTTGAATAAAATAAATATAACATGCACGGTGCGAAAGTAAATATCATTCCCTGCGTTCTTATGTAAGTACCATTGTGTGGCGAAAGTGACTTTATTTACCTTAGAATTGGAGTGAAACATTGTAAGGCAAATTATTAATAATCAGGTCTAAAGAAAAACAAAATTTATAGGCTGTTACTGCTTTAGTTTAATTTGAAAGCTACTTCCGTACAGTGCGCATAGAAGAAACCTGAAGATGGAGACAGACATTTTATGACTGATATGTGTGTGTTCAGTATCTCGACCTAGAAGACCGCAATCACCATACGTCCCTTGTTAGCTTGTTCGGCGAATTCTGCTCCTTTCTTTAGTTATTCAACGTTAATTTATTATTTGTTATCATCATCATCATCATCATCATCATCCAAAGTGTAACTGCGACTTAGAAGAAAATATGGAGAAAGAAGCGTTACAGATATACGTTATTATATCTTAACTTGAGTTGAGGATGAACTACCAAAATCATTAGCGGGATAAGTCTGTTAATTGCAAGTAGCACTGATTACCCTCAAGCTGATTATCTGATATTGTGACTAATATAAAACCTCTTCAACACTGTGGTAAATTAATGAGATACTTAATACGAGACCTGTAAGAAGTGACGAGGGAAATATTTGTACTGGACAGGATCAGAGACAGTGAGGAAGTAGAAGGGAGTGGAAACATACACACTGCGGAATTTTATAATTTGCGACTGTTTTTATAAACTGCTACATTTGATCGGTCTGTAAAATGAAGATAAATTATTTTCTGTGAGAGTTACTAATTTAAATTTTAAGTGTATTTAATATCAATTTTAATTATTCTAGGCTAAATTTCTAGCATTCTTTTTTTTGGGGGGGGGGAATATATTATGCGTTATCTACAACATATTATCTTTTGCCAGTTTATACTATAGAACATTCAACGGTTAAAATCCGCTGTAATATATTTGAAATAAATTGTTATCTAACAAATGTTGATACAGCTACGTAATAAGAATAATGTTGCCAGGGAACCATGAGATGTAAACACTAAGTTACCTTGGAGACTCGAATGTATATACCGCATCGAAAGAATTTAAAGAGATCACTATAGTTGTCCTCGTGCACGGTTTAGATAGCTGAGAGAGTGACGTGTGTTTACAGCGTCTGCAGACGTTAGACTGGTTGAGATGCCAGAGACACCTAGTTTATGTTGCGTTACGTTGGTTTCTTTGAGTCTTGGTTACGGAGTACTTGTGTCTGTGTTATAGGAGCTGTGCACTAAACTACACGTAGTTCCGTTACTGGATGTGCAGCAGTGGAAGGAGAGTAGAACGAAATGCAAATAAACGGGCAGCCCCATTGAATTTCACAGCTGGAACTAGGTAACCTAACATTCTGGATGGAAGTGTTTGCTGCAAAATACAGTGAAGCGCAGACATAACAAGAAAAAGGATATAATAATTTATGTGATTTTTCTATTTGTTTATATTCGCAATATTTTTCGTTAACTAAATCCAGATTTCAGAGACATGTTACACATGATTGAACAATTTGCACTATAATTCTATACATGTTAGTATGAATTGTGCCGTTTTTGGTAAATCAGTGAAATTTTGGAAACACGAAGTATACCATGTTGCGTTAATTGCTCTTCACATGACACTTGTAGTATTATATGTTTGTATTATGTATAAGTGGAAAGTTCTATGTGTTTTAATTATACATGCGTTTGCATTTATCAATCGCCAGGTCACATTTATTAACGTACTAAAGACTAAGAAGAAACTGAAAAACGTTGAAAGATTTAGTTCGTATTGCGCAGTAAACACGGTCCATCTCGGTTATAAAAATGAGATTAGTTAATGTTCGCTACAGAAATAATCGTTGTTTGTTCTGAGACCAATACAAAAACACAAAACATATTCTCAGAGCAGAACTTAGAATTTTTGAATTGAAAACCTCGTAGTATATAAAGCAACCTGTGTCATGCAGTCAAGTAAGAAATCAGCACGTTTTCCCTTTATTACCACGAGGTATTAAGTGCTTGGTATTTTGAGATTTCAGGCCATCATAGTGATGACGAAAGTGCAGACTGGTAGAAGTTAACAACCATTTGGTGGGACATGCTGCCCCCAAATTCAGGGTGAAAATTAACGTAGTAAGTTCTTCCGAGGCGTCATTAGACTTCTAACATTGTACATGGCGTCACATCCAAGAAGACGCCATTCTTCATAATTTATAAATGTTTGCGATAGTTAAAGGGGTGCTGAGTTAACCCAAAGACAGATTGAATTGTGCCTCATCGTCGTGTCATGAAATTGTTCTACTCTCCTTATAACTTAGTCTTTGGTAAGACGTTTTGCACAAACTGTGGTCTTTTAGAAATTATTGACAAATGTGTCTCTATTAGGCCTGGTTATTTAGGTAAATGACTCTGAATTTGTTGTTACGCGTTGGTTCTCTAACAGTAACTTTCAAATTTACCTTCTTAATATTATGCCATTGTTGACTTTTAAGCTGTACGAAAGAACCTCTGAATTTGACTTCTGCCATAAGGCGAATGGGGAGTAAAGATGTCTCCTTCATACGCCTTAAATTGACATGAGTAGAACTTCGAAACTTTTCGTAGTATTCGCTTCACATAACAGAAAGTTATTCCCGCTTAACCATTTTTCGCATACCTCCTGGTTCGAAATATTATTTCAGGCATTGAATTTTTCAGTTTAAAAAGTCTTACCCTTAAGTAAGTTGCAGAAGGAATAACCATGCTACTATAGACACTTCCCAGGCTATGTAAAATAAAAAATTACGACGAAAAAAAATCCAGTTTTAAAAATATTGTGTTTGAAAGATCTCGCTGCGATGGACAACGTCGAAAATAAATCACTGCCACTGGCAGAATCATTTACACAAAGACATTGACTTTATGTTACACATACTGTGTAATGAGCATAGTACAGTACATCAGTGCTATGTTTACAGAATCACTACATTTGCTTTTTCTTGGTCAATGACGCGTTTCCACGCCACTGCATGATGATCGGTGTGGCCTAGTGTGTTACAGGGTTTATACTAGCTGCATTTGACTGTGTATGAAAATGCAGCATTATGAAAATACCGCAAGTACTATTGGTGTAAAAAATAAGTGTAATAAGGAGACGCAATATTGTGTACATTTGGTGAAGCAAAGACAGAGAATTTGATAGTAGAATATGTCGTAAAAGGCAGGTGGTATAAACGATGTACTATACTAGGAGACACAAATGACGGTGCAGTAACATCGAAACGCCTTTGTCGTTAAGAAAGACGAAGCAGTTGTAGGGAGTTTGTAAACACAGTATTGACGTACAAATTCAGAGGGCCTAGCAGTAAAATATTACGCACTCAGTCGGCCTAAGCATGTAGTATGAAGCACTGCAGCCGAATCTGTATGTTGTGTTCTTGGGTATGCAGCACAGTGGAGCGCAATACGTCCTCCACTCCAATGTTCTTAGACTGTGTTTAGTAATTGTTTATGCATCATGAGCTTTCTTTATTGCGCGCAATAGTATAAAAAAAATTCACATTACACATATCACACTCCACAGTCAGAAACTATTTTTTCATGGACGCATTTCGTTACATATGTTATATTATACTATATGTGCCAGATTTGTAAATGGTGAGCCGATTTCGAGAAATATGATTGTGATCTGAGATTCTTATAGTGTGGGGATGTTGACCAACAGGAATAGCAAGTAAGAACTTTGCACCTGACATATTTCCTCTACATTGATCAGACCCTCACAGACATATTTCCACAAAATTCGTTGAATTCGGAAATTAAGCATGTTAACGGACGGAAGGCCTTGTTCTGACCTATAAGCAAACTGTGACACTTGAAAGGAAACCCGAGTTATAATAACAATACATACCGGAAATAAGCGCCGTTACTTGTAACTATTAATGTCGATTGAAACATTCAAAAAGAAGACTTCAAGATTTGAAAGTTTTCATTAACAGGAACTTTGATTTGCTATGAAAACAAAAAAGTTGGTTTTTATCACAGAAAGAACGAATAATGGAAAGAGGCAAGTTGTCATGACAGGCACGTAAGTGAATTTGTACACAGCGGGATCAGACTCTGTACAGGTATTTGAGCATAGTACCTGTGGGTCCCTTGCGTCCCTGCTTTTGGGTAATTTTGATTGATGATGGTTGCATCGTCGTTGACAGAGATTGATCGAGGCGCTGAAGTCTTATGTAATATGAGCTTCCAGTTGCCAGAAAAAAAAGAACTACTCCTTTTTACTTTATATTTCATCGTCTTGATTGTTATTTGAATGTATGTGCAGCCTTTCATGTACTTTGTGTGTGCATATTTGTGCAAAAGGGGCATTAATCACGCTGATAAATTGCTTCTGTAAGTAATTACGTTACCTTCCTGTTTGCTTACCCTTATCAGGTGTTTAATATCACTGTACTTGAATTGCGTGTAACTGAAAAGCATGACATCGACAACGTCACTCTGCTTATGCGAAAAAAAGGTTTATACCTCTCTTTTCATTATAAACGTTACGCCGAATTATAAAAGTATTATATTATTCTTGGCCTTTGTCTCACACAGAAGAACACGCACATATACCCATGCTCCAAGCATAGTTTAAACTTATGATCTTAGTTTACCAGTGGGATAAGGTCTCTTGCTGTATTAAACAATATATTTTATTGCCATGTACATATATCACGAGCAAATGAATTTACTATAAGGAAAGGACCTAGCTTGAGGGTGTCGAGAAAAAACGCTTGGGCATAAAGAGGATGGTGCATACATTTACGTAGTGAAGAAACTCATAATTTCTAAGGATGGGACCATCTGGGACGAAGAGCATTCTTGTTCGAAACAGAATTATTTTCTTCTGGACGTCTCCTAATTTCTGAACTGACGCGACTGCCCGTCCAGTACGATTTTGTATCTCTTATTGGCTGTCGAATCTTCCACGTATTGTCTACATAACCTGAAATTTTTACCAATCTGAAATATGCTACGATTACCAAATAGGTGATAATAAGCTGGAGGACTTGTGGCAAGCATTTAGAGATATGAAAAATATACACAGATGTTTTGCATTTGAGCTTGCTTTGGGGATTTAGATGTAGACTGGAAAATACTGTGGAATTATATACTTAGAATTTTATCTTAAAATATGTTAATACGAATCAGGATCTAGTCCTTCTACGAACAGAGTAATGAATATGTGGCTTCCACAGAGGAAAGTGGTTGATTGTAAATCTGATCAAATATAAACGGCAGTTACTTTGTTTTGAATAACAATAATAATACCAATAATAACAATAATAATAGCAAATGCACACTCGTGTAGACGTTAAGCGAACACAGATTGTCTTCTACCTCCATCCTATGTGTTTTAAGTGTTAGGTTTACTCCTGCTAATGAAACTACGTATTTTTATTTTTTTTAAATAGTTCTTCTACTTTTCTTTCAGACGACTAATCATCACCATAAGTAAAGAGCTGTCTCTATTTCAAGCTTCTCAGTCGTAGACTTTCTTTAAGATAGGTTGTTGTTTTAACGATGGCGAATGTTAGGCTTTTTTAACAGCAGAGAACTATAACTTGTACAACCTAAAATTCCCTCTTCTGTTATTTCAGGTAAGAAGTAAAAGCACACTGGAAAGTGGCAGAGTTCTAGAATGTGATCAAACACTTTACAGCATGAGGTGAGTCTTGAATGACGTTCAGCTAGTACTCAGGTTCTCGAAATATTGGTACTGACTAATGAAATTAAACAGCCTGCAGCTCCTTGCTTGAAGCAATTAATAACCGCTGAAGAATTTTTAAAGACGTAAGTTAAACAAGGGACGTCGGAGGTCTTAAACTGCTGCACGTTCTCTTCCCTTTTACCCTGTATGCAGCAGTTGTTATTATGAGTACCGGGTCCACATAATTGACGTAAAAGCTTTTTGATGCCCATTTTAGTCCGATGAGGTGAATTTAGAGAAAATATAAACCCAGTAAGCATAGAGTTTGGCATTACGATGATCTTGATTTCCGGCGTAACCACTGCTGCAGTCACAGAAAACCGGCCATACTATCGACAGTCTGCCATTAGACAGCAAGAGTGCAATTCGATATATGTTGGGTATGACCCGGACAGCAGACTCGAAATATTATTTACTCCAAAGCATCTTGAACGAACATGCAAACCTTGCCGTTGTTTAAATTCTGTCACCACAGTAGTTACGGTTGATTGCTCTTATTAGACTTCAGACGTCAAGGATTGTTGATGTACTTAAGGAAGATACAGTGTTCAGATCTCGATCTAAAAAAATCATAACTAAGTTATTTATAAATCGCCAAAACACGGTTTTTAAACATTCTAACGTGAATTAAATATTCGCTTCTTCTGGGACGTATTGTCATGCGGTGCTACAGCTCAGTGTCAACATTTCGGAGGGACTTGTTGCCTTTTTTCTCACTTTTACGCTAAATATGGCGCCAGCAGTTTCTTCCAAAAATTTAGCACATCTCTACACCACTCCACATACCGTCGCAGGAATTTTATTTCTTCCGTATATTCTGTCCTTAAAAATCGACCATTTATTTAAACAGAAGAAGAAGAAAAACTGTGTTCGGAACTGCTGTTTCAAACTCAGAAGAATCAACGTTATATTTAGGATTAGAGCAAAATGTAGCCCAAAGTGTGGCAATCCAACCACATGTTTAACCGTGCCGCACATTTGGAGAAGGAAACAATATACTGATAAGCAAACATCTGTTTATGTCTTATGCCCTATTTTGTGTAAACATTGTGAATGTGGTGCCTACCTGACATTTGCTTTTAATATAGCTTGCAATTCGATATTCAATCTACGTTTTGTTTCTGTCGACACCATTCTTCTGGGAACCGTGTCGCAGGGTAAATTGTTGCCGAAATTTCGAATGATCTTGTAATTATCTTCGTGGTCAAACAATTTTTAGACTACTTGACCCTGAAAAGGAAGTATGTTTTGAAACGTCGAGAAATGTTTACCCAACACAATGTAACATGCCAGGCGCATGAAACTTCATCAGACACTGTCTAGGGTTAAAGTATCTTCGTTGCGCTTTACACCTGCCATTTTCTTAAAATTAGCCTGTATTTGTGGTTAAAATCTGATATCACTTACGAACGCCCTGTATATTTATTTACATCTCATATGCATAACTTTCAAAGCTTCGTGAGTGAACGCCGTAGTTTAAAGGCTACTTTTGATTCAGCCTTGTGGGTCGTGCCCTGTGCACGTGATTTATCCTCAACGTGCAGGATTAATTCACGGTCTTGTAACCGATACGGTAATATTTTGCCCCCATTCTTGTTCTGGGGTTGGGGAGGTCACCCTATCAATCACCACCGACCTGGAGGAACGGACCTCCCACGAAGCTACAACGTCTCTAGTCCCTGTATCTCCTCCCTGTGCTCTATGCGCTGCCCAGCTGCCCCATTCAACAGAACAAACCATGACTACTTCAGAACTCGAAGCAGACGCCTCAGGCATTGTGAGTCACGATCAAATGGAAGCCGTAGAAAATACAAAATGACGAATTTCAGACTAGTACTCTTCGTTACATATTAGGATTATCAAACCAAGGTCAATGACATAGATCATGCGGCACGTATAGGAGAGAAGCTCGTAAACACTTCAGTAGGAAGATTACAGACAAACAACCACGTGGAGGATAACAGGCGTTGATGAATTAATGGTATTAAAATTCATCTCATGTAAACTAATGGAAGGTTGTGTAGGCTGGCTTCATTTATAACAGAAACGGGGCAAATTGTTGGATCACCTGTATACAGTTTTGAAATTTCGAGTCTCATAAAATGATATATTCAAGTAGTTGGTTCATATAAAAACGCCGCCTCACTGCTTCAATTTGCATATGCTAGCGCCATTCTGAACTTTAAACTCTGAAGAAACAACACTACTGATAACTTTCTCTGCGTTTCCAAACACATATTATTCCTATATGCATTATCTGAAACATCGTTGTTCTTTTACTTGAAAACTGTAACACGACGTCTGGATCATCTAGTTTATGGAATATTTTCACAATCCCATTCTACAAATTAAGACAGTTTTTACTCAAACTCTCCGTTGCCTAAAGGTTAATATTCATTCATTTAGCAGTCTGTCTTACGACAGGTCCAAAGCCTCTTCCAAAGCGAGCTCTCCACATAGTGCGATCCAGAGCTTCCTCCTTCAAATGAGAGTATCCTCTCCTTTGCTTAAGGTTATCCAATAGCTTCCTACGTCTTCTTCCTTGTCTTCCTGTTACTTCTATCCCCCCTTGTATCTTTCCTTCAATAACCCTTTGTAGAAGGCAATTTCTACGCAAAATGTGACCAATCCAGTTCGCCTTCCGTTTACGCATTTCATGTAGGATATTCCTCTGCTCCTTGACTCTAAGCAATACTTCTTCATTTCTCACATGATCAGTCCAACTGATCTTTTCCATCCTCCTCCAGCACCACATTTCAAAACTTTCCAGGTTCTTCTGATCTACTGCCCGAAGTGTCCAAGTTTCAACACCATATAAAGCTATGCTCCAAATGTAGCAATTCACTAGCTTCTTCCTCAATCCCAAGTCCAGTGTGCTAGTAAAAAGAGTCCTCTTCATGTTGAATGCAGCTTTAGCCATAGCAATCCTACATTTAATTTCACAAGTACATCTTCCATCATTTGTTAAAATGCTCCCCAAATATTTAAAAGATTCCACATTCTCTAGTTGTTTTTGGTCTATCATAATTTTTACTGGCAATGCTTTTCTTGCAATTCTCATTACTTTTGTTTTTCCACATTCATTTCCATTCCATAGCATCTTCCAGTTTCAATTAGTTTATCAGTCATGTCCTGTAGCACCTTTTCTTCCTTAGCCAGTAACACAAGGTCATCTGCATATTTCACAGTGTGAATGATTTGCCCGCCTATTTTGAAGTCTCCCAACCCTTCCAACGCTTCCTTGTTAAGGTTAATATACCAGCTTTAAATAATGGGCTCATATGAGTATGTGTTCACCTTATTTTTAGCCTGAGTCCAGGGGCCAATCTTGACCCCGAAATTTACTTTTTACTTTTTTCATGTAGGATGATGAAACAGTATCATAAAATACCCCCAAAAAACACACACTCATACACTGCCACGGAACCCGTGGAAGCTAACCTTACAGTCAGATACTGTACGTTGGCCTGTATAATATCGTGATCATACAAAGTTACGACCATGAAATTTTAATTTATTGTGGCTTAAATTTTAAGATCATGGCTTTGGGATGTGATGCCATTTTGATTATTGGATAGGAAGGTGCCGTGGAAACCCCCCAGTACTCATCTACGCCATTACATGTTGTCACATCCTAAAATACGCTCATCCAAACAAGAAACATTCATTTATTACAAGTTACATGACTACGTACCTCATGACTAAAGGCAGATAAAGATTAACTCTCGCTTAATTAATCACTCGTCATGGTAAGAATCACAACACTGACTCTGTTGTCTGATCACACAGATGTCATGCGTGCAAGGGTAAAGATCAAAGGAAGATGGGTTTATGTACTAAACCGTTCGTCCCAAAACATGTTATACATTTCATGCCACTTATATGTGTTAAATCTAACTCAAATATTTTTAGATTCGGTAGGAACTTAAATTTAAGGGTTTAAAATTTAATTCCAATATTTTTAAAAATTAAAAATAAGAATATTTCTTCGCGCAAAACAATTGTGTGTGCTCTTAACTAGTTTCTTCTCAAAAAAAATTTGTTTTGATGTCGAATGAATTAAATCAACACAACATACATTTTCACATTCAAGTATTAAAAACAACTGCTGATGACAAATTTTGAACTCAGGTTGCTGATAGAGGAATCGCTTCCACTATAGAGGGTAGCTGCAAATATATTGAATAAGCAGTCACGGACAGCAGACAATGGGTGTTCCTCCAACTTGGGGGTTGGACGAGGTGCTAATAAATTCTCACCGCAAAAACTGGCCTTTTTACGAAACAGATACATGTACCTCGGACCTAGACTGAACATTTGGTACTGTAAAAGAAACATGAGGTTTGGTTCGTGGAATGTAAGGAGACTGTATAGGGCAGGTTCACCTACAACAAGAAATCAGCAAAGAATAAATTAAATGTAGTGGGTGTACAGCAGGTTAGTTTGGACAAAGGGGGCACTGTAAAATAGGGGATTATATTTTTTTTACGGAAAAGGAAAAGAAATTCAATTGGGAAAAGGTTTTTTTTAATTACAACACCGAATAGAATCAGCAGCTAAGATAGTAGAGTTTGTTAGTGATCGAATGTCGTTCATATAGCTCTGAGAGCTCGTTGGTGTAATATCATTGTCTTGGATGTGCATGCACCAAGTCAGGAGAAATGCGATAATTCAAAAGGCAGTGTTTATGAGGAAATATAGTAGGTTTTCAATCTTTTTTCTAAGTGTAATTTGAAAATTCTGTTAGGAGATTTTAATACAAAATTGGGGAGGGAGGATATTTTCAAACGGGAAAGTGGGAATGAAATTCTACATCAGGATAATAGTGACAATAGTGTTAGAACAGCAAACTTCGCCACAACAAAAATCTAGTTAAGAGCACGATGTTCCCGCAACGAAACATTCATCAACACACATGTACCTCTCTTGATGAGAAGACTCACAACCACATTGACCACATGCTGATAGACAAGAGATGCCATTCGAGTAGACTCAATGTACGGTCTTCCAAGGGAGCTGACTGTGATCCTGACCACTATCTGGTGGTTTCAAAAGTTAGGTAAATATTGGCAATAAGTAAATAAACATCATAAACACGGTAATTAAGCCTCCGGTTTCTACAAAATGCGGGAAATTTCTTGACTAGCCGAGAACCAGTTAGCTTCTCCAGAAGGACTCTGCTACGTGCAGTAAGTAAATCAGTACGTAAGTAAAATGGCTGGGCCCTGGTGTTGACCACCCATCCTATTTAACTCCGAGGTTAAAGAAAGCGTACAGCTATACTTCCACATCCCTCTGGCCCTTCATTGCCTGTTCCATGGCAAACTTTACTTTTACTTTACTTTTAAGCGACCTACTGTTGGAAAATACATTTGCATAACCAGTGATTATTAATTTTCTCCATTTTGCTATCTCAACGTGAGAGTCTATACAAATGTGGCCAATCGATTTGACAACCTCCGTCCGCTTTTGTGACACTTGACCATTCTATTACCGTGGGATACCAGACGAGTTCTCCTCGTGGCAGTAGAAATAATATATGAGAAACAATTTTTAACCAAATTAAATTTATTACAGGAATATACTTTATAACAAGGGACAATGAATAATTGGAAAACTTTTGCTACCGTACTTTTATCGTTGGTTTGTGACTGTAGCTGCCCGTTTCTTTTAGCTAGCCTAAGGTCTTTTATCATGCTAATGTATACGTAGGAGGTCCCCGAAAGGTCCACGATCTGCTGTGAATGTCTACTTACGAAAAGACACTCAGTATGCCTTTCTTTTATTTATTGTAGCTGTTAACTGTAGTATAATAGGCTGGACTATCAACGGCACTTGTATAATTACACATAACATACAATTAATTGTTATTGAGGTTAAGTTTTTACTGTGCACTCAAATTTGCTTATTCTCACTGTGACGGTCTAAAAGAGTATCGCTCGCACTGCGTCTCCTCCTTCGTTCAACTATCTCCTTATGTGTCAAGTAATTCTACTGGCTGCAATACGAATTTAGAAACCCCTCATTGGCCGAACTGATTCTTTAGAAAGTCAAATCTCATTGGCCGAATTAAGTTTTTTATAGCAAACCGAATCTCATATTCAGCTCTGATTTAAATCAGTAGACATCAAACTAACGTTAAACGAACATATAGGTGCTGCTGTTGAATGAATCATGTCCTCAACAATAACGTCTCGTGTTTCATGTAGAAACGCTCAGTTGCAAAGCTTCTACCAACTAGACATGTGATGAATAAATTGCCCAGGCTCAAGTTACTCAATGCTATAAAGACTTTCACACCTCTTACGGTTTTCCTTATTAAATCATTTACAACCAACAGATCTATCTACATGGAGCCCGTTCAGGGTTTGAACCTGAATTGCTACCTGAAATGCCTGTAACACTTTTGTAGTGGCTTCAATTGGATGTTCCTTTGTTCACGAGCTTGTTAGGATGTTTGCGTCTAGGAATCCTTATATGTAACTTTTAAGAGAGGAAAGAAATTTGTACAGACCTTTAAGGGGAATTCTTAAAATCGACCAATCGTAAGGCAGGAAAGGATATGACAAGAAAATATATAGAAAAATCTCGAAAAAAGTATTGTAAAGAAGGGAAGTTTATAGAAAATGGGTCGCTGTATTAACTTAATGCGACTTTTCGGATTGGTGTTTTTAAACTTCGTTCTCTGCTACAAGATTATCAGTCAGTATTTAAGCCTTCATTGAGATGGTTGACAAATGCCTTATGTTCCTAATGGAACTACTACTACTACTACTACTACCGTTTAGGCCTACGTAGTCTGTGTAGCGTCATATCAATAATGTCAGACGCGTTGATCTATCAGAATGTATTCTTCTGTAATACGTGATGGAAATAACAAACTTAGCCACGATGACGTTCGTTAGATTAGAGATTTGAACCTAAGATTCCATCCAAATACAAAAATTTCTACACCGCGAATTTTTATCTCATTAATTTGAAGACTTGCTGCATAAAGCCCTCTTTTATCTCCGTGGTGTCATAATTTCAGCTAACCAGCACTTCCCTTATTCAAAGCTCACTTGCACCCTTTGATGACTAGAGAAGAGTTGAGCAGTGTTGTCTTGCTATTACGTTCACCAACAGGAGCGATCTTGCTTCCAGACTCCGTGTGGGATTCATGTCTCTATTTTAGTTTCGTGTTGCTGACATTGGCAGATATTTGGATATAAAGCCTTCTTTGTAGGGACGGGGGGATGTGGCCTTAAATATGTGTGATATTTCTGAACAAACGTCCACAAAAAGATGCCAGTGCATACTTGGAGTTTCTACGTACGCTCATATAAATCCCGCCTACACATAAACCTGTTTTCTACCTCACGGAGAAAATAGTTCATGAACTTTATGAAGACATGCCAGTTAGTGAGCTTTAGAATATTTATTGTGAGAGTTATACAAAGACCACACAAACACTGTGTGGCAAAATAAAGAACTTCGTAATGTTAGTGTCTGTGGTAAATGTAGTTATTTATGTGGCTTTAAAGGACTAGGCCTTGTTACGTCACAGGTATTATCTTCCTCATCACACTATAGCAAAATCAGGCCTAAAGTATGTAATTTACCCTAGAACGTGAGAGACAGAATAGCGTAGTCGGTATAGCTATCCGCTAAGGGCTGGACGGTCCGGGAATCAAATCCGCACCCGTCCAGCCCGGCTCTGTGGTACACCGGGCCTCCTGTACAAGTACAGCTGGTGAAGGGGCCGGGGCCTGGAGTTTAACACCGACCCCTTCCTAACGCCGCGGTTCACGAGAGATCAGGACCATACCTCCACTCCACCTCTGGGTCTTCATAGCCATTTACAGGGTGAATTTTACATTTACTATGGAACGTTTCAGTGGTATCATCTGAACACTGACTTTCAAACGGACATTTGTGGTGGTAGAATGCTGGAATACAAACGTGTCTTTATGATCCGATTCGTTGAAACATTTCCGTTCGTGTGACGCCTTAATCCAGAAGCGGCGTGAACTGGAAATTTCTCTTCTCTTTCTTAATTTTTCCTTCCCATTTTTTCTTGCATTCTGTCTGCCTTTTTCCTTTTTCTGCCTCTCTGTCTGGACAAAATAACGGAAAAAGTTGCGAAAGGTGCACACTTCTTTATTAATTCGGAGTTGGGCCACCATTTGCCTATAATACAGCTTCTTGGAATAGACTCATGTAATGACTTCTGCTTCCCCCCCCCCCCCCCCCCCCCCC
>Ga0268261_10001763_pt1 | contig 15183 bp, 8 predicted proteins | sample TergutNc150P1_FD_190353 | JGI IMG/M metagenome (GOLD analysis project Ga0268261, IMG submission 190353) | Nasutitermes corniger P1 segment gut microbial community from laboratory colony in Florida, USA - Nc150 P1 (SPAdes) (version 2) | ecosystem: Host-associated > Arthropoda: Insects > Digestive... | reverse complement strand
CCATGTGCCGGTAAATGCTGAAGTAGCTGATAATGAAAGGTTCTAGAATGCGGGTGACCACATGGTTGGAGGAATTTATTCCGGATTTTGGGCGAAGCCGTTTTCATAAAAAAAGAAACTTCTTATTTTGCGTCCTTATGAATAAACAACAGTCAAAAATTCGAAATGTACTGGACGTGGTTTATTTTGATGTACAAAATCAAAAGAGTATTTTATACGCATAAGCGGTAATTTGTAGCAGTCTGAAAAATTGATTTGATTCACAATTTTGAGTTTGTGCACTGTAAATTGTTGTGTTCGTTGGATATATGGTAATGCTGCCTCTAATGCAATGACTAAAATCTGTCCCTGTAAGTAGTACGTAGTTGCGTTTGTTTTTAGTAGTGCAAAATATGCATAATTGATAGAATATTTAAAGTATTTGTTGGAAGATATTTGTTCAGGCAAGGTAACTATTTTGTACAGTGTAAAGTAACAATTTAGAAGATTTAGTTACATTCCATAAATTGTTTTGTAAGACTCCCGGATTAACGAGCTTTATATGCAGTTTTCCTTGAATGACACACTGCATGACGTCAAACAAATTATCAATTTGCTGCGTCAAATGTAGCAAAGAAAATTCTGTCTAATCACAGTAAACATCGTACTTTGTCATTTTACAATAAAACTAAGCAAAATAATGCATTTAATTATTTGTTGAAATTTATCGCGTGACAGTAATATGTTGTCATTGATTATGGTAGTCAAATTTGCACTGGCTTCCGTAGTTATGGGAGTAATTTGACCAAGTTCCTTCACTGTGTTACTTGATTAGATAAGGGGTGTACCAAGTCGGAATTTCTACCTTATAATTCATCAAGTACGCCATGCAATTGGGCGGAGGTCCGAAATGGTTCCTGTTCAGAATACGGCTTTCAAAACAGTACTATAGAAATCTAATATGCTTTGTCGTCGATCTAACGTTGGCAAAAATGAGGAAATCATAAAGTTTGGACGCCAAGGTTTGCAGAAGTGTTTCAATCTGTTTTAAATCGGAAGATGAATTGAATTCTTGCCATTGTTGTTCAACAGTGATTATGTCTGTTTTAACAATAGGAATTACTTTGTGATACGTACTTAAATTGAAATCTTTGCGATGCGCCATGTTTCGCTCATCAGAATAATGTCAGTATCTTTCAAAAAGAAGGCGCTATGGTTTAGGGGTTGGACAAATACTTCTACTACAACATTAAAGATAAATCCTATAACACAGAATTTTGCATTAAGTTAGAAAGTCCATATGACCTAAGCAAACATATAATTTGTCACTCAATAGCATTTACAAATTTATAGACCTTCAGACAAAATCCTAGATCTAGATCTTGTGCCAAGAGTTCTGTTCTCGTAATTTGGAGTTCTCAACAGGAAAGGTGTGTTTCTGGGGGGATGGTAACTGGATCATCACGTTAGGAAAAAGGGTTGTCTATGGTTTGCTGGGCGGAGTCAGAGACATTTGGGGTTTGCTTAAGTGGAGTTCCATGCTCAGTTCTGTCAGTGAAGTATGGAATTATTAAGGAAAGGATCCTAATCTAAATTTATTTTCTTCTTCCTCGTGTAATTGTTTCGACGCAGTTTTATGTTTTCTTTACAAAATGTTGTTGCAGCATAGGTTTCCAGAGTCCAAAAATGTAGGCTTTCTTTAATCGGTTTACATGAGGAACCTGTTTCTTATTATTCTTATTATTTTTTATTATTTTATGGTTCAAGTCAGAATTATTCTTTGTTATATATTACGGTCCAGCCCATGATTTTCTGGTTTTTTTGGCAGGATTTTGTAGGAAGACTAAGTCTGCTAAATGAAAAGCTCGTAGTGTAGCTTTGCGATTGTACAAAGTTTTATTTTTCTGGTTTGCCTTTTTATTAGCTTTGGCTTCCTCTTTATAAGCTAGTTGTAAGCAAGTCTCAAGGTTTTCTAATCTGCGACTTGTATAGGGGTTTCTTTTGCAACACGAGCTTTCAGATTATCGCTATTTCGCAGCGTCATTTCTCTGATTTGCAGGAAGTAGTAGCGGCTATAACCCGTAACTGTATTTGGCGTAGCGTGATAAGCCATGAGAAACAATGGTACCAAAGTACTGCAGTTCGAATTAAAAGCATTTACGTAATGAGATAGGCCTGCAGGTAACGAGCGATGCCAAAGCTCAATTGTTCCATTTGTTTCAGGGTGGTAGCTTAAAGTGCGAGTTGTGAATATTCCTAATATTTTGCATGACTACTCAAAGAAGGAAGACATGGAAGCTTGGCTTTGGCCTGTGATTAACCTACAGCCTATGCCATGTTATGCTAATACCTTGGTCTCATATATTCTCGCGAAGGTCTCGGCTGTTTTTTCTGGTATCGGGTAAAGTACCGCGTACTTTGCGAAATGATATATAAAGGTTAGGAAATATTTGTTTCTTCTTGGCGTTAACAGACAAGGATGGTCAAGGATGTGACCTCAAAAGGAGTCATGATAACTGTAAAACCTTTGCCTGAGTAGTATGATGAATTCCATATTTGTCATTTGTACGCAGTGGAGTTGCTAAAAAGTAGTGACAAGAAATAAATGTGATATAATAGCTTCGTTTCAAATAAAATTATGGGTATTAAAAGGTTTTCAGCAGAGCTGTGTGCATATTTAGGGGAATTAAAATATGCAAGATATACGTGGCATGAGTTACTAGGTGTTGTAAATAAGTTTGTCAATATAATATATGGTGTTCAAGTGCTGCTAAAACAAGTGATATGATTGATTTAATGGATTTACACGTCCTTGTATTCGTGCAGTATAAATACTGAGGCATTTCAAGTGCGTAGGTAATACATCCTGCAAGATGCTACTACTGCATCTCATATGTCTTTTGTTCTCAGTGGCAAACATCCATGCCCAGAAGACTCCTAATACTGTACCAGGTAAAAGTGCCATAGTGCATTTGTTTGAATGGAAATTCAGCGACATCGCAGACGAGTGTGAGAAATTTCTTTCTCCAAAAGGATTTGCAGGAGTTCAGGTAAGTAATGGATTGGACTGAATTTGAAAATGAATTTGGTAGACATAGTTAAAATTTGATGCCAGAAATTATTCCAAAAATAAAAAATGAAATTAGGAAAAATTTATACGGAAAATTTGTTCCTAATTTGGAAAATACGCGACACATATTTAGCGAATAGAACAATCAGTCAAGCAGATATTCATCTGAAATGTTAAGGATTATTTTTAAATTATGGAAACAGAGTCTGTGTTGCAACAATCATTGTCTGTAGCTGCAAGCGACAGCTTGATTTATGTCTGCTGCTTTTGCATATATTGTGCCTGTTAGGTGTGTGCTAAAAGATCAAGAGAATTAAAAAAACAGGGGTCACGAAGTCGGGACTATAATGGGGTTGGCCAATAAGCTTCCAGGTGAAACCCTGGCGCCTCAGTTCCAAACCTGTTGACGTTTTGGGAAACAATAATTTCTATTTCTTTGTAGCCCTTGAGAATCACCTGCAGGAAACCGATTTACAAGAGACGCCGAAATTTAGCAGTCTCTCAACTCCTACCTATAGACAACTGACACAGATAAATTCTAAGCCTGCACATGTCTTGAAGACAAGACAGGACTAATGCTTATCTGTCAATGTTGAATACTTGGAGGTTTGAGGAGTAACATGCGCTCAATTTGTACTGATTTGTCATGTTGCCTTTACACCGAACAGGCAAATAAATTTCATAACATCACAGAATAGATAAATTCTTTTAAAACTCCATTAGTGAGTAAGGGTTAATAATATTAATTATAGAAGAAACTACAGGCAACAAGAGAAGTATTATATCCCACAATTGTGCAATTGTTTATAAATGTAACTACTGCTATTCTCTTAGAATGTTTAGAGACATTACATTTCAGAAAAAATTCATCTTTGAATATCATTTAAGAAATTTTTAAGTAGAAAAGTCATACCTTTCGTTTGGAATCAATTTTTGATTATTCAGGAACTGTCGGGGCGCACCAAATAAGTGTACTCCTGGGCTGTAGCTCCCCTCCCACAAACGAAGAAGATCAATTATGAATAGTCAAAATAAGTATCAGTCTCAACATAACTAACTTCTATAAACAACGAATTCTGTTCCATTGAGCAGCTACGATCTGAATTAAGCCATGTTCAGGCTTTGTGGAATTACTCATAGGTTATGAGAAAATTCAAATTTAAAAAACCCCCCGAGACCAAAGTGTTCATAAGTAGGGTAGCAGTATTAAATTAAGCTCGTAGAGAAGGGGCAATTGTAGTGGAGAAGAAGAAAAACTACGAGAGGGCCTCCAAATTGTTATCATTTTGAGTCACCACAAAGTCAAATTGTTGTGGTTTGTTTGACAAAAAGCGCCACTATATCGATTTTGGTTATAGACACCACTTTAGGCTCCCCTCGCACACAGCAACTAGGGACATTTTTCTAAATTGCATGCAGGACGTCCGTTTGGAATAAATGTAAATTATATTTGTCGTAATATCTAACAATAATATATGCTGGAGTACTAATTAAATTTGTCTTAAACTGAAATAAAACACAAAAAATTCCAAAATTTGTGTACAAACACAGTTCTTAGCCTTGGTTTTATGTTTGTCACTACACATGGAGTAGTTAAACAGAGTACGTGAAAGGCTGGAAGATATTTATTTAGAATTAATGAGAAAACTAATTTGGAAAGTCTTGTAAATGAAGCCATCTTAGTCCACGAATTATTCTTAGTTTATTTCGTCAATTTTATTTGTAAGCTCTAAATGTTTCGGATATTTCCAGGTCCATTATCAGGAGGAACAACTGCGAATCAGAAGAAAAACAATGAAGATACAACCTTGTAATAGAATTTATTATTCCAAAGATTATTGAAGGCTCAACATGTTCCGAGTGGCACACCGCTCATCATCCGGAGCTCTAAATTGTATTTGCAGCCTCTTGTTTATATAACATTTTCTGCGATGTAATAGAATGCTGGATGTAAAGTCGTGGCGTCGGTGGAAATATTATATAAACCAGAGCATGCAAATACATTTTAGAGTTTCTGATGATGATCGGTGTGCCGTTCGAAACATGTTGTGCTTTCAATAAACTTTGGAATAATAAATTCTATTACAAAGCGGCATTTTGTTTGTTATTTCTACTGACTAATACTACAATGCAGCGATCCATAAATATTAAAGAAAGAACAACTGTATTTATGCGACACTTGGTACTTGTTATTATGTTTGGCTGACAGTTTGGTGTTCCATCCTGTATAGGAGACTCTCAGGTAAACAGAATAACAAAAACGAAGTGTCGTATAAAGACAGTAATTCATCCCGATGATGGACTTGGAGAGATCCAAATCTTGTAGAGGTTATAAATAAAATTGACGAAATACACTAAGAAAAAATCGTGTACAAAGTTGGTTTCATTTACAAAATTATATAGAGATGATGGATCAACAGAACATATAATTTGAAAAGTGTGTTAAAGCAATATACAAATGTTTTGTATCAAACCTATAATGTCATTTTGTGAAGAAAATAAAATGTAAATTGAATTAGAGCATCTAGATGCTTCAAACACGGTCCGGGGATCAAATTCTAGTGGAGTAGATTTTCACACACGTTTAGACTGGCACAGAGGCCCACACCGTCTCCAGTACAATGCGTACCCTGTCTCTTTACCGGCGATAAAGCGGCCGGCGATTGGTGTTAAATTTTTCTCCCAACTAGCGCCGAGGATAAAGAAAGGATAGAGGTACACATCCAATGTCCCATTCTATAAAGCGTGAAATTTAAGTTTTTTACTTTACCTATAGATGCTTGAAACGACAACTTGGTATTTGCTATAAAACAGGTTATATTGTCTTCCTGTTACATTGCTAGACGCAAAGCAAAGCAGAAGACATTACTTACTACTTCGGAGAACCAGCAGCTGTTGCTATGGTGCCCCTCACTTGTTGGAATATTGATGCTGAGTAACATGGAGCAGGTTCTGTTGCAGAATGATAAAATTCGTAGGACGTAGCAAACATATGGCGAAAAATATTAAACTTATATGACTGCAGCTTCAAAAACAATAAATCTATCAGCTGGATGAAACAACTCATGCTGATAACTAAGTACAGTGCATGATATATGTAAGATAACACGCAGTAGAAGATGTTGAAGAGGTTATGTTTAATTGCAAAAGTTTTTCTAAAACGACAACAGCGAAAGCTATTTTTAGAATGGTAATTTCTTCTTATAGCGAAGAGGGATTAAACTGGAATTAATACCTCACTATATACACAGATCATACACAAGCAGTGCTTGGAGCTGGTTAAAGTTTCGTTCCACAGTAATAGAAATGTATCCAGGTTTAAATTTTTCACTTTTTCCAGCATACAGAAAATCTTTCTTCAAAAACATGCAGCCGCAATGTAAGCCCGACACGAAAGACTTAATAAAAAGGTAAAGCAATTCCATTACAGGCCTGGACAGGCCCAGAGGTTTCCAGGAGTATGAGGTTCCCAGATTTCAAGACAATCGGTATCTGAAGGTGTTAAGTTTGTCAGCCCTAAGCACCGGCCGTCATTACCCTCAGGAAATATTCCTGGTACTCATTTCTGTTAGAGGCTGAGTCAACCTCAGAGCCATAGTGCGACTGGAAGGTTTACGTCGACGAAAAATTCTAATGACACAATCGGGAATCGAACCTGCGACCTTCCAACATGTAGCGCATTTCCTCAACGAACTGCGCCACTACGTACCCCATGAAAAACCTAATGGGGATTAATACTGTCTGAAACTAAAGGCTATCAATTGCTGAATCTTTAGGCAGATGCGTTGTGAATTTGCTTCTGAACATGAACATTTATTTTAACTTTCTGATGTTGAGTGATTATTGTTAGGGAGAGTTCTTGAGCGAATTGTGGCATTGCATAAGGAGATAGGAAATATTTAACAGGGAGAACCGGTCTTTAGTTGCAATATTCTGAAATATAAATTGGATGTTATAAGTAGCTTATCTTGCAGACATGCTTTCAGAAATGAAGACCTAATCATCAGTGCGCGTAGCTCCTTCGCTATACATAGTGACATAAATAAGCAGATAACTTCTTTAAAGAAAAGTTCAAGTTGTGGAACAAGAATTTGGATGAAAGGAAAGTTTACTTGTTGACAAACTTGAACCTTTTGACTGAAGGTGGAAATGTCAGTTCCAAGGTCATGCAGAATATTATTTGATAACATTAATGTTAGTTGTTAATAAGATTCAATTGGCACATTCCACAATAGGATGTCGCGAAATACAAAAGCAGTTTATTAAAATTTGAATAACGAGGACGTACTTTAAATTTGAGTAAAGAATTGAGTTGAATTGAGTTAAATACAAACGGAAAAAACCAAACAGCAAGAAGTGCTGATGTTGTTACTCCCCTTTAGAAATTCGTATTTGTGCTGGTCAACCTATCCAATCTTTAAGGCTTTAAACAATAATTTTTCCAAAAAAATAAAGGAAAGTTTATGATTAAGAATCAGCTTTTCGAGTACGAAACCTCGATTTGAAGATCTTACTAAAATTATAAAAGTCTAGCTTCAGAGTTACATCAAATAAATTGTTCTGTTTTATGTATTTTTAATGTATATTAATAGCAATGTTCTATCTTTAAAGGAGCTCCCCTTATTCGCAATCGCAAATGTATTTAGCTTAATTTCATTAAATAAATATCATTGTCGACAGATCATTTAATATATTTTGGTTTTGACGCCTGCCTTCTTTTCTGAATTCTGTGGTCGCAAGTTACGACCATTGTCCTGATATGGGTAGCTAGCAAACAGTCTTAAGGAACACTTATATTTAGATTACACTGAGAGTAAATGCCTATCTGTTTTATGTACGAGGTATATTTAAATGTTAAAGTACACTGATATTAACTATGTATATGCTGTTTATTTAATTTGCACAGTACACTGAGAGTAACTGTGCAGTACACTGACAGTAACTGTACAGTACACTAAAAGTAACTGTACAGTACACTGACAGTAACTGTACAGTACACTGAGAGTAATTGTACAGTACACTGAGAGTAACTGTGCAGTACATAGAGATTAACTGTGTGTGCGTTCGTGTACACAATTTAATTTCATTTTTAAAGTAAACTGACAGTAAATGTGTATGTGTAAGCTGTTTATTTATATTATAAATTAACTTACTGAAGCTTTGTCAGAGCTGTTTACTTAATAACTTATATTTTACATTTCAGGTATCCCCTGTTAGTGATAATCTTGTAATACCAGGACGTCCATGGTATGAGAGGTACCAAGTGATGAGTTACAAAATCATAAGCAGATCTGGAGATGAGACAGGTTTTAGGAAGATGGTGGAACGCTGTAACAAAGTTGGAGTCAGGTAATGAATAGGCAGTTTGTAAAAAAGCGATTGTTCCTTTCCGGTATTCAAACACTGTCCTTTTCGTACACCAACAAGACAATTTTCAGTAGTGACCGGTAGAAAATAAAGCAATTAGTGTATAAAACGGAACTTAGATCTGCCCATTTTTAAGTCGATGTTACAATATCGATTTCTGCCGAAGGATGATATACAGCCTGCTGCCAAAAGACACTTGATATTACAGGCAAAATCTTAAACATCGAGTGGCAAGTGACTTTAGCGTCATTCTGTGTGAAAAGTAAAGTAAAATTACTTGTAATCTAATCGGTCTTTCTGGGGCTGCCATTTTAATTCACCAAATTTGGAACTCGTACTTCAAAATGTCAATAAATGTGCACAATTTCTTGTGGTGAGAATAAAGAGTGAAATATTTTAGACTTATTATTAGAAAAATTATCTTTGCATTCCCCAATAAACTTATGGATATTTGTCAGGTATAGGTTTTATAACCGTTGCACATGTGTTAAGAGAGGATGCACAGGGCAAGTGCAATTGAATGGCCGGTGGTAGGGCAAAGAAGAGATAAAAGAAAATAAAGGGATATTGTTTTGAAAGGGTGAGAATTTCGCGTTGCGGGTGGCCAAAATGGTCCAGCAGGTGTCACAGTAAGTCAACGTCAATTAAATGGATTTAGTTCATTTTTTGTAATAGTGGAAAATTCTAAAGTGTGACATTTTTAGCCCTTTTAAATCTGACGAGGTAAGATGAAGGATAGTAAGATGTACACATTAAGAAAAAGGGCTAGAACGCTCATTTGGGATTCATACAGGTCACAAACCGGCGGGCAACGTTAGGCCATTTGTAGGCAATCGCGTTACAGAGTTCAAAATTTTAACTTTTGGACCTCTGGGAAAAATTGTGAAGTTAAAAGACAGCCAATTGGAAATCAGAAAAGTGGAAAAGAAATTTAAGTAACAGATATAAAATGAGAACGGGTGTGCCAGTTACCGTGTAGGGACGCAATAGGACAGTAACTGTTTAGCCTGGGTGAATGAACGTGAATAATTTGGTGAAATTTATCGTTGGAGTGTCAAAGTTCTGGTGCTACGGACATGTATTATACAAACACATATGTATAATTATTTTAATAATAAGATACTAAAAGACAAAATATGATCAAGTTACTAAGGTATACGAAATTTTTGTGGTTGTTCATTTTTCGTAATTAATTCCGGTCCTCTAAGGAAACACTTAGATTCCCTGAAACCAAAAGTCCGTGTCTCGAATTTGAGCTAGAACGAATATAGGGTTGAAAAACTGTGTTTTTCCAGATTTTTTTAATATTGTTATTGTAACCAAAGTCAATCAACTAGCAGAGGCAATAGTGCACTGTCGCTTTAATTGCTTGAAGAAGCATCCAATAAATGCTGAGAAAAAAATGCTAATTTTCAGTGCCAATTTTATTATCAGTCGGCAGAAAACTGAATATCATGGTTAAATATAATAATTTTTTTACATTTAAAAGGCAGACAAATAAATGTAAAGTAAAATAATATTACCAGCTGTCTTGCCTGTAGTGTTCAAAACATGAGGATTCACTTCACATTTACATTACTGTACCAAAGTTGCCTGTGCCAGCTGCACTACTGAACTGTTTGTATGTTGGTATCGGACTGGACAACAGGCGTCACAAGACTACAGACTGTACGTTTCATATTAATTGTAATGGAAATCTGAAATCTATTTAATTTAATTCATTAAGATTACTTGATTATATGCCTATTTGCAGTTACGTTCTATGCAATAGATTTTATGGATTTTAACTAAGACTTCTTATAATTTTTCCAGGATATATGTGGACGTCGTGCTTAACCACATGACTGAGAATTACGAAAAAGCCGTTAGTGTTGGCGGATGCACTGCGGATACTTATAAACCATATTATCCATGTGTACCGTACGGACCGGATGATTTCAACAAACCGTGTGACGCTAATTGCCAAAATGCATCTAACGTGAGTGACACTGAAATATGATGCTTTATATTTCCTAGGACGAGATAAATCTAAGCACTTTTAAAGCATTTGCAGATACACCGTCAAGAAAATATCATCAATGTTTTAACTCAGGCCAGAGAGTATGAGCGCTCGAGTCATGTGTCATTTCTATTCCCTACTTAGAAATGATTGTTCAAATAAACAGAAACATTCATATGGTGGGCACGTTTGCTACCACCACCCTATTTCACTGTGAATTTTATGATATGTTGTGTTCAGTTTGGTGAAGCATACAGCATATTGGTTGCAACACTTTGAGTAGTGCCAACATCACGTGTGGTATTGAAATAAATGTGCATGTGAGGTTAATTTTCCTTTCTTAGCTGTGTTATTTACATCTTTGGTGGTAAAGTAAAGCCTTGGGATCTTTGCTGCTATAACAACTTTACTATTGTTTTGTCTACAAAAAGGGAATATTGTAATACAGGAGGACTAGCCTGACGTCTAACTTAAGCCCTCTTGCGAACAGACAGAAATTTTTCGGGTTATAAAATGCAAGGCCCAAACTATGCTTGTAGAAAAATAAATATGTGAGAATTATTCTGCAATGATCTCTTGAATAAGCACTTGAATAATAATGGTATATTAATCGTATAAACACAAATGCGTTAAATATATGGCCTAAATCTAAACACGCACCAGTATATATTTAACCCTTTAAACGCCCAGTTAAATCCCATCTGCCATCTGCTGGCATTATAAGAAGATCACCATATTTTCTACGTTAGTGTGTTAAGGGTTGAAGAGAAAATTGTGATGAGAAAGCAAGAGCAGTGTTTACTATATTGAATTCAGTCTACCAAATCACAAGTAATTTATGCCATATTCCGTTTTTATGGCCTTTGCCTGTCGATTTGTTAGTATTATTCTAAATTTTGAATTAAATAGAGTTTAAAACTCATTTGGGTTTGTAGCTGCTGAAATATATACTGAGTGTAGGAAATGTCGATTGAGAGGCAACTTCATTTACAAGAGGATTTCAAGGCAGGGATTCCAACCACACATTTCATCTGGGAAAGAGTGTAGTTAATGCAAATCTTGCAGTAGAATTCTTTCCGTCACTAGAATTTCAAAACCATAAAATATTTTCCAAAAGCTCATTACACTTTAGAACACTAATTGTTTGTTGCTTTATTAACTCAGGTTCGGAATTGCGAAGTTGGCGGCTTGCACGACTTGAACCAGGGTTTGAGCAACGTGAGACAAAAAATAATTGAATTCCTCAACCTCCTCATCGAAATAGGAGTTGCAGGATTCAGGTAGGTGATCTTAATAAAATATGTACCGCTTTGTTGAGGTAATAAAAGTGAAAGTATTAAATGCTAAATTTTACCTTATAATGGGCCATTAGCAGTAGAAGTATAGCTCTACTCTGTCTTTAAGCTCGGTTCTAAATGTCGTTGAGTGTTCAACGCCACGCCCCGGCTGTTTTATACCCGGGTATATATACCCAGTACCTAATATACAGGAGGTTAGTTGGGCCTCAGCGCTGGTCTGAGCGGTGTGGAAATCGCTGCTCCCACTGGGATTTGATGCCCGGACCGTCCAGCACATAGCATGTCGCTATACCGACTGAGCAACTCCGGCACACTGAGATATTAATGGCTTTATGTAACACATTTCTTTCAGTCTCTTGAGAAGCTAATAATTGCTAAGATGCTTAAATGATTCCCATTCTTATTATAAAAAACGGAATATTTATTGCTGCGTTCCGAACAGTCCGCAACAGATTGCTATCATAAACACAGTCTCCACTCTCTTGCATTATTTTAATTAAATTTCATTTTAATATTATCTTGCTATCTACGTCTATCTCCCAAAAGACGTCATTTTAGGTGTGTTCGCAAAATTTCGTTCAACGGCTATTAGCTTCGACACGTCTCTCTCTCACCGTCTGACAGTTTCTCCTTCTGTCCACATGCAAATATTTAATTCCCACTGGGTGGGTTTTCATAGGACTTGATGCTTGAGTATTTTCCAAAATCTGTCGAGGAAATTCAATTCTCATTAAAACCGAACAAGAATAACAGGTACTTAACATGAAGAACTAAGAACATTTATGGTAATATCTTGCTCAAAACTTGTTACAGTGAGAAATATTCCGGACAAATTTGTAGAGAAAATCAAAACACACATTTTATGCTCAACGACGTCTTACCAAATTCGTGACGTTTATGAGATAATGTGGAGAATTATAGTAGAACCGTACAGGACACAGATGACAATATGGCGCATGCGCATTTCATGCTGTATACGTAAGGCTACAAATACGCTCTCTGAATATATAATATTTATTGTTTATCAACTGTGTGAATGGTTACTTGAACGCACCTCATTGTTACGTTAGCGGTATGTATATTGCTCTCTTGTTTTCTTACCAGATTTCCGGTAGATCTGTGTCATATGTGGCGTCTCCCTTCCAGATGTGCCACTTTTCTCTAGTCCGTTTCATTTTCCTTAAAACGTCATGCAACATCTGCAAAACGCGTTCCTTTACAGGAGAATTTTTTTACCGAAATAAATAATTTCTGACTCGTAATATAAATGAATAAACCTCGAATGTTACTGAACTAGCTTGACACTAAAACATAGAACTATATAACAATTATATCAGCGACCTTGACAATCCAAACATTGCATTTATTAACTCAGAACTACTTTAATTACTAAGGAAAATTACCACTAAATCCTACATCAGTGAAATTTTTACAAAAAAGATGTAAATATATTCTGCCCTACTTAAGTTAAATATTTCCTATTTATAATAATAATAATAATAATAGTAGTAATAATAATAATAATAATAATTATAATAATTATAAACACCATCACTACAAAAAAGGCATATGTTATTTCATTGATCAGCATCATCTAAGACCTGATAAATGAAGTGTTACAATGGAAAATCAATGAGCACTTCACTTCAAAATCAAACAAATATTTACTAAAATGAAACCTTTACAAAAAAACAAATTCCTCACTCCTTATTAAGAAACTGTACCAGGATATAATACAGCATAATAACAATATAATATAGCATAGTAACAATATAATACAGCATAGTAAAAATATAATACAGCATAGTAACAATATAATGTAGCATAGTAACAATATAATACAGCATAGTAACAATATAATACAGCATAGTAACGATAAATGATTACATTGTTGTTTTAAACGTTGCATTAATTAATGACAAACAGTTTCAACTTGCATTGTTAGTAACAATGAAGATGGAAAAAACTATTTTTTTTTCTTCTTTTCTCTTATTTCCGTTCTCATCCTTCTTCTCCTCCTCCCCCTGTTCCTCCTCCCATCCTCGTCTTCCTGCTTCTCCTCCTCCACGCACTTCACGGTACAGGCACTCAAGATTGCTTCAACTTCACAAACAAATTCCTTTTTTCCAAAGATTTTATGTCCATTCAATATATAGTAGAAGCTGTTTTGTCAATATTTCATGTTACCCAAATATTGTATTCAATCTATATTTATCTGTTGTATTATATACTAACGCTTTTTGCACTTGTTTCTATATATTGTTACTCGAAATTTGTTCCAGCCTGGAGCAGTAATTGACTGTACTTAGCAGTCATTAACGTGACTTAAGTATCACATCTGCACCGAGTGTAATATTTAATAAGCACTAACTGGATATATTGTTGTAAAATTGTAACTCATTGTTGTGTTCAAAACAGGATTGACAAGGCCAAGCACATGTGGCCTGCTGACTTAAAATATATCTTCAGTCAATTAAAGGACCTAAACCCTGAACAAGGTTTTGCAACCGGTAGCAGACCATTTATCTACCAGGATGTCATTGAATGCGGTGAGTTCTCCAAATAACTTTATAATTCAAAATAATATTAACTAATAATTGTTTAAAAGTCGTCATCCTGTTGTCAGTCTGTTCCTAAGTAGTCAGTCATTCTTTTAGTTCCGAAATCGGGCGCCAGAGATATTGCACTCATCGCCAGTTATACGTCGATATTTATCCGGCATTACAGGTTGGAACATTGCCGAATACATTCTTAATATTCGAAAGCGTGCCTGTTTAGTGAAATATTTAAAGAGTGTGTAATTGGTGATAAGGATTGTTCCACAGTGACGTTATTATGGTAGAAAAACGTTTGATGTAAAGTGGCATAGTGCTGGAGTTTGAAGATCGGTGAAATGCTGTAAAGTCTAATTTGTACAGTAATTATTACTAATTTTTTTTATTTAGCGACGATGTGAATTGGTTAAAGAAAAATACAGCGTCTGTATTATGTGAGTGAATGTGAATGTGGAGTGTTGGTGGAATGGCACTGACTGGGAAAATGAAAGTGCCTGTTTGTCCAACCACATTTTCAGTACAACGCATCTCCCTTTCCAGAAAATCACAGACGAACGTTTTGCTATATACATCAAATTTGTTTCTTAAAATTCTATTTGAAATATTACCGCGACAGTAACTGTCCTATGTGAGAGGTTTCGTAGTTTTCTTCCGTCTCCTCCGGCCATATGAAAGATTGGCACATGGACTAATTCACTATATGTTCTTTCTAAATGTCGTCTAATTGTTCATTAACCAATCACTTAACCCTTAGCGCGCTAACGTGGAGAATATGGCGAGTTCCTAATAATGCCAGCAGATGGCGGATGGGATTTAACTCGGCGTTTAAAGGGTTAAGCTAGGTTCTGCGAAGTACGTAATAACAAGACCGTTACTAGGTATGCTATAAAATGAGCAGGTAAGTTGGGGGGGGGG
>Ga0268261_10001762_pt1 | contig 15184 bp, 11 predicted proteins | sample TergutNc150P1_FD_190353 | JGI IMG/M metagenome (GOLD analysis project Ga0268261, IMG submission 190353) | Nasutitermes corniger P1 segment gut microbial community from laboratory colony in Florida, USA - Nc150 P1 (SPAdes) (version 2) | ecosystem: Host-associated > Arthropoda: Insects >... | reverse complement strand
CCCATAAATTCATGTACAGGCACAATTTTAGAGATGTAAAGGTTGGTTTGCAGTGTAAAGTTCTTTTTTTTGTGCTAGTTTTGGGGTTTTCAAAGTGGCGTATAATGAACATTTGTATCTTCTGGATGTTATGCTCCTTTCCTGGGTAAATTGTTTGCAACTTTGCATAGGAACATGTGGCCTTCTGCTGTCTGTGCCTCTTATCACTTCTTTCTCCACTCTGCCATTCTGAATCCATCATCTGTCCTTTGGAACACCAGTCAAAGGTCATCTCTGTACCACACATCCGATTACAGCCCTTTTCACAGCCTCACATACTGTACATCCGCTCCCTTCTGATGTTTAGTTATCGGCTTGCTATCTTTTCCACTCAGCAGCCACCGGTCAGACCGTGCCTATTTATCCTCACTACTTGACTCCAATTGATGTTCTTTGTGGATCTTGAACCCTTGAAGATTAGGCGACATATTCCTTTGAAATGTTGGGACGTACTTGTTTGGTGAAACAGCATCACATCCCAGAAGGCTGGAATCACTCCTTTTTTTTTTTTTAATCCCATTGCATGTCCTATCTTCGTACTGTTCACTCTGTGAAACACACAGGACTGTGGCAGGTGGGTGCCAACAGGGTAACTCTTATGTTTGTATCCTAAGTTTGTCATTACATGACTCAAGAAGACTGAGTAATTCTGAAGAAGGCCATTGCATCTGCTGCAAAGGAAATACCATGTTTGGGTTAATGGGGGTTTAAACACAGGAGTTTATTTAATTATTTGGTGAGCAGAATTGTTGTGTGTAACTACAGAAGTTGAGAGTCAGTTCAAACCTATCAATAATCTATTTTAACTTTATTGCTGTTTTGGGTTTGAAGTTTTTGTAGTGAATGAATGCACAAGAATTTTCTCAGATGATTGACGGCACCAGGCTGAGAAACCTGCCTCCTCTCCTGATCGTGGAAACAGAAGAGGTCTTTGAAACATTGGTTTTATCTCAACTTTGACATAGCTGATTTTCCAAGAATGATTTAGTGTATTTGTTATCATCCTTGATCTATTCCCTTTCCTTTCTTGCCAGGTATTTATATTTATGGGGCATATAATATGAGGATGGATTGTAACAGCTGTTCATTGTAAGTGATATTGTTACAGAGATTTTTTTTTTGTCTTTTTTGAACCTGTGAAATTTTGTTTAATTGGAAATTTTTTGTCCTTTATTACATGTATATGAAGTTAAGTCCTTTCAGCTCATTGGCCACATTAGTTTTGAATGAAACACATTACTATCTCTCCATTATTGAGGACTGATGCAATGGTTAACACATATTGCTTGGTGTGAATGTGTGTACGTATGTGTTCTCCATGCTAGGCCAAGAGAGGGCAGTGGACACGAGACAAAGACAGTCTAAAAATTGTTGGATTTTGTCTTGCATGACATGGCTGACCACTTGCGAAAGGTGTTAAGTTGCTGTGTAGATTTCAGATGTTACATTACAGATCTGCCTGAAAATTAAAATGTCAGTGTTCTGTGTGGGTACTTTACTCCTTGTACATATAACACAGTGTATTGATCTTATACATAATAGCTTCAGAAGGTACCATAGAAACGTAAAGTTTGATGTTCTGTTGGCAATGACGCTGAAGACTCGTATCATTTGGGATGTTACACCATGTTGTAGGGTAAACAGAACTTTTAGTGTGACTTTCGAGAAGATATAATATTCTGTGTCATATGTTGTTATATGCTTTGAACAAAATAAAATTTACAGTGTGTCAAATAAAGTTTTCTTCATGACACTCTGTAAATTAATTAGCATTTGCAGTACAGATACAGGCGCATATTCAGAATATATTATAACAGAGTGCAACAAATCTTAATGGTAACATGTACAAAATGGCTGTTTTTGGCTAAACCATGTATGCTGATTCAAGATAACAGAGTATTGTAATACACACAATGTCTTTTGTGTGCAGCACATGTGAATGCACATACTACTAACTGTGAAATTTGAAACAGTGAGATTATTTAAGTACAATGAAGCTTGCTGGCAGTAAGAAAGTGTCATATGCTTACATTATGGGTGACAAATATTAAAAGAACACATGGATAAAATTGTGATGTGATGCAAAATTTTTGCAGCTTTTGAAATCAGTGTATCACAATGTATGAGTCCAAGATTTAGGTCTTCTAGGATGTGATACTGTGCTGTTGGTTAGACTGCTTGGACCCTTGAAGATTAGAGCACCATGATCCATCTAAACACTGGGAACCATGCGTCCAGTGATGCAATATTATGTCTGAGAAGACCTGAATCCTGGAATCAAAATGACTTTAAAGTGTTTCTTTTCTTTTGTCTTACCAAACTGTTGTTAACTTGTGTGTTTCTTGGTTTGTGTGCTTATTGCAATAAATATGTCACTCTTTACATAGTTTGAAATTCACTGCATGTTTATACGTGATATTTCGATAATAACTGATTTTGAGTCATAGCACAGTGATTAGCTGTTTACTTTGCTTGGACTGGACACAAGCTTACGTGATGGAGTTCTCCTGTGGTTTCTCCACTGACTGACAGCTATAGAATGGTAAACTAAATAAGCCAAGAACACTTCCTGTCTTTCACATATGCTTTATGATGCCTGAAAACATATGGTATTAATAAAATGTCAGTAAAGGACGCAAGAAACAAACAATTTACCAACTAACATGTTCAAATGGTTATCACTCTTCCATATTAAGGAAGTCCTGGGTCTAAATCTGAACTAAATATTGTAATTGCCTTGTCCAGTCTTTTACAGCGCTAGCCAGGATCGCCTTAAATTAGGCCATTGCCATTTTTTTTTTATGCTTTCTAATTTGCCAGTATTCTGTGTTGTGTAACATAACGTACAACACAACACAATATGACATGACATGACATAATGCAACACAACACAACACAATACAACTGAACACAATACCATATACCACAAGAACATTATGAGTCAAAGAACACAGCACAAAACATACGGTAACCTCACATGACGTACTTATGTTTAGCTAATGTTTATTAATTATTTTATTTCCAGATGTGACACAGTTGATGAGCCCTCGAAGATTGTTACATCTCGAAGATTGTTACGCTGTTGAGGACAGAGGAAGGACACCTAATATTCTTCAGCAGATGTTTACAGACAGCAGCAGCACCTCTTGTAGTGCCGATCTGCATATCGTGGGTACAGAGGGACATGGATCGCAGCAGACTGACAGCAGAAATCGTGCAGCAGTGGGTGGAAATGGATTTCGATGCACCCAGTGTGGGAAGGTGTACTTGAGGAAAGGGACTCTCACAAGACATCTCAAGTATGAATGTGGGAAGGAACCGCAGTTTCATTGCCCACACTGTCCCCTTCGGACAAGACACAAGAGCAGTTTGTTGACCCACATATACTGCAAGCATCGTGGGTGGAATATAACTCCTGAACCACAATGAGCAGCTCAAATACAGTTATAGGATCTCTTAATAAACTTGTTTCAATCCTTACAATGTTATCCAGTTTGACATATTTATTGTACAAAGTTTTGCCAATATACGTGTTGATACATTTGGAACTTTATTGTCATGGACAGCATTTTATACTATATATAAGTGAATGATCTCTGAAGTATGTGAATCCTTTAGTGTGTAGTTCTGTGCCTCACTTCATTGTCACAGAAGACAATGTTCTGCTGGTTGAGACAAAATCTCCAAGTTTCTTCCCGAATTTCATGTGGTTATTTGGACAAGCGCTGATTTCAACCAGTTGATTTACTTACTTGGCTCAGATTTTTTTTTTTTTAATATTTACTTCAGTCTGACAGGACAAATGCCCAGTTCCAGTGCATCATTTACAATTAACTCACCATAGTTCGTTCACCACTTCATAGCCATAGCAGCTGGTGAAGAATCCTAAATAAGTACGCAGAGAACAGCTTCTTTCCCAACCTTCAGCAATTAATATGTACAAACAATACAACTCGGCTAAAAGAGGTGCCTGTTTTTATTGGAGGAGACATCGGTTTAGGAACAGAAGTTGTCAGAGTCAGTCTTATGTGTTTAGTTCTTGTTAATAATTTCAGCTAATGCTAGATAATTATTTTATTGCAGATGTGACACAGTGGATGGACCCTCAAAAATTATTCAGTCCGGAAGATTATTACTGTTCTGAGGACAGAGGCAGAATGCCTATTGTACTTCAGCAAGTGTTTGCTGACATAAATACATGTTCTAGCATTGATCTGCAAAGTGAAATTCATGTTGTGGATATTGATGAATATGGATCGCAACAGACTGATGGTGGACGTCCTGTAACAGAGGGACGAAATGTATTTCGATGCACCCAATGCGGAAAGGTGTACATGAGCAAAGGAAATCTGACAAGACATCTCAAGTTTGAATGTGGGAAGGAGCCCCAGTTCCAGTGCCCACACTGTCCTGTTCGAACTAAACACAAGAGCAGTTTGTTGGCACACATTTATTGCAAACATGGTGGAACTTAACTTCTGAACTACCATGAGCAGTTAGTTGAAAAGTGCCCATTCTGTGCATTATTTTAGATCGATGGCCCCTAAAGACGGTAAACGTGTAGTGAAACATGTTGGAGATATGTCGTTAATATTTATGTATAATTGCTCCCTGAAGATGGTATACTTGTATAGATACATGTTGGAGATATGTCTTTAATATTTCTTTATAATTATTACTGTGCATTTGGTTGGTGCAATAAACTGAGTACATTAATACAGTAAGCAGATGAAATACTCTTTGTAGTATCTATTTCCTTATTCATTTTAATCCTTTCCCTGCTATCTGGTTTGTTTATTTTAACATGTTTTTCCCACCATTTGGAAGTGTATCTGAATTATTCTTTATATGTCTGAATGTACAGTTGCTAAAGCAGTAATTATTCATTTGTGTTTCATACTAGAATTTCACAAGAACATGCTTAGTTTTAGCAGGCTTGTGCTACATGTCAGCCAGGAGAACAGTGGTTATGCTGATGGAATTTTTCACAGACCATGTTGAAGGGACTGAGGGTACCAAAATCCTTGTATCTAACATTTTCTGACTTTTTTGTCCTTCCATTTTCAATAATGCATTTTCCAAAATGATGCTCTAAGCTAACAATACCAAAAAGCATTTGCAATTATTAGATTACTTTTGTATTCCCTGAATTTCTTGTGTTTGGTTTTATGCAGACATCTGTAGAAGAAAATCTGATCTTGAACTTCAGCAGAGCAAGCAGTAGAATGCTGAAATTACCACTACACTGCAAACAGCCTCCTTCCGCCGACACACACAATCCCTAGCATAGGGAAAGCTAGGGGACTGTATGTCAGAAAAAAAAAAAAAAAGTTTAAAATTGTAAATTTTGCATGTTAAGTGGATTAATTCTCCTTGATCCCAGTTTGTAATTATACAGTGCTTTAAATCTTAAATGTACAAGGTTTGAGATTCTTGGAGCAGTATTGCTTAGGAGTAAGCTGTTCTGGGATGTGAAACTGTCATTGGGTGAGTTTTCCTCAGGTTTTGAGGGATCACAATGACTTCATCTTATGAGTCAAGCAATACAAGAAAGCTACTTACCCAGTGACAAAGCATCACATTGCAGGCATCGTGAATGTATGATGCTAACTGCAGTTTTTTTTAATCAAGGTATGGCACTTTGAAACTAAGTCTTAACTGGAAAAGTACCTAGCCATGATGTGAGGTTTGAGGTTGTGCACAGCCTTGAATATAAAAAATTTGGTCTACTAGCCTGTGGCACCATGTAGCTATTGGGGGGGTACAAAACTGCATGGTTCCATGTCTCAGAAGACCATAATCTTGATATCTATCTTGGTCTGGATTTTGTTGGAAGGGTAGTGAGAAAAGAAAATATATGTTGTGTGGGGAAGAATGACTGTATTTTAAAAGTCCACTGTGAAAGTCAGTGAAGCAGCAAGAGTACAGTTTTTGCCATATAAAGTAGGAACTTGGACAGAGTGTTTTATGCCATGTGCTGCTTGCTACCAAAGGGGTGGGCATATGCACCAAAATTAGCAACATAAGAGTGATTGTTTCAGCCATGCCCTCCATTTTGTTGGTCAGAGCAACTGCCACTGACATATGCAGTTACACATGCATTCTTTGTACAGCATGGCATAAATTAACATTTTAAAATTTTCCTTTCTTATGGTGAAAACCTCAGTCTTTTAGCTTTATTGGTTTCTGTAATATAATGTTTTAAAGCACTTTTCTTCCCCAGACACTATATCAGCATTTTTGCCGCATATATTCACATTGTTACTGTATGTGTAAGTTGTTCCTGCATAAGTCGTTTCAAATCCACACTTAAAAGGAGATGAACCAAAAGAAAATATGATGTGGAATATAATTGAACACGTGCAGATGAGCGTATGTGATGTTGCTTAACGAACATGTTACATGATGTCAGGTGTCTGAGCAGCTTGTTTCCTGTTGTATTGTATATCCTTTACTTGCTTTTGTTAATGGATTTTTTGATGATGTGCAGTCCTGGTCACTGATATGTTAAAGTTTATGCTTTTATTGTAGAAATTTAACATTGATATGCTGAGATAACTGGTGCTGCTGGAATAAAGATACACATAACTTCACATAGAAAATCTAACCAGATGCAACAGTGTATCAAAATTTTATTTCATATAAATATGAAATAAAATTTTGATACACTGTTGCATGTGGTTAGATTTTCTATGTGAATTATACTATGACGCACGGATCCACGAGCATCAAGTTTACAAAAAAATATAACTTGTTTGTTTGTTCCATACAGGGATGAATTCCTGTCCTGGTACCCTAAATGATGAACTGAAACAATATACACTCTTGTGTCATCATATTTAGAGAGATGGTGATATGTAACACTGTTTATAAATAAATGGTATTCCTTCTTTAAAGTCTAATAGACACCTCGTCAGGGAATATCCCCTGTTTTATGGACTATGAACGTTCACTGCTATTTAAAGAAGTTTCTGCCATTGGACACATTCCTTAATCACATAAATGTAGCTCACATTTCATACCCTATTTCAAAAGTATCTATCCTAATATTATGGTCACATTTCCATCTTTGTCTTCCAAGATACTTCCCTCAGATTTTCCAGGTAATGTTCTGTGTATGTTGTATCTTCATATATATATATATTTTGTTGTTGTTGTTGTCCAACATGAAATGTGACTGATATAATTATAGCTAGCTGTAGTCAGATTCTTAGACTAAACATTTTGAGGATCCTGAAAGTAAGATCTTACATATTTAACCTTTTAAAGACAAAACGTAATCTGCTGTATATAAGGAATCAGTCCGCACTGCGCTGTAAACACTTTCCACCACGGTTATAAAAACCAATCTGTTAATGTCGTATAAAGCAAAGTTTGCTGTTTGTTCTAAGATCCGTACAAAACACTCAACGCAAAACGACCCGCCATGTAGAATTTTAATTGTTAAGCCTGATGGTAGGTAAAGAAACCGATAGGGTTTAAAAGGTTAATCAGTCTTGTATGTGGAGGGTTTTTTTTAATTACAAAACGTATAGTTTCTCAAGTACAGATTCCCGCAAATAAAGTGTGCAATACAATTGTGATCATATTAAAACATACACATTATCAGTATTGCAGTGTAACACAGTGTCCTTTCTGTCGGTTTCATTCGGTACTATGACTGTTGCAGGGAAATTAATTCCTTCCAAATGCATTTTTAAATGTGTACGTTCATTCGTAATTACCCTGTACTATGTTTTTGCAATTAAAAATCAAGCTAATGTTGATAAATGATTTTGTTTTCAGACATGAGACATTGGAAGGTTCTTCAAGGATTGATGAATTTGGATGATACTAAACACCCAATGCCTAATGCACTTCAGCAAGTATTTCCAAATACCAGGGGCATCCCTTCTAATATTGACTTACAAAGAGAGGTTTCTGTTCAGAATGTTGAAAGGCATGGGCTGCATTTGGTTTCACCACCAACGTCTGACAGTAGGCGTGTCGTAACAGATGGAGGACATGTATTTCGATGTGACCAGTGTGGGAAGGTGTATATGAGCAAGGGAAGCCTCACAAGGCATGTGAAATTTATGTGTAGGAAAGAGCCGCAGCTTCAGTGCCCACACTGTCTTCTGAGAACACAGTGTGAAACCAGTCTTTTGACCCATATTTATTTAAAACATCCTGAGACATTAAATTAACTTGAGCAACTCAAATGCTGTTACGCAGTGCTCTCCAAAAACTGTTTTAAAACTTATTGACTGCCATTTTATTTCTCATTCACACATTTTTCTAACTATATTAGAATTCTCCAAATTGGGATGTTGATATTCCTGAAGTCCTGACTTTTGGCAGTTGGACAGGTTGTTGTATAAGTGGCTTACAGCAGCGCATTTCAAAGGAAACCCCTTGAATGGGTCTATAGTAATTGGAAAAAAGCTGATTTTATTCGTAATGAAATGAAAATAAGTGATGAGTGCATATTCTCTGATGGCTGGCTGTGATGTGCTGAAAAGTTATGTGTAAGAAATGTGTTCATTATACATACCGTTTGATAATGTGGAATATTTGATAATCTGGCACCTGTCCACTCCCATTGGTGCTGGATTAATGGAATTATACTCTATATATAAATAATATTATTAAATACAGGTACACCAGATCTCAGGAAAATCTTTGTTAAAATGTGGAAACAATTATAGTCTCTGTTTTATGCTGTTTGTTGAGTTGCTTTTTAATTTTACTTATATATATATATATATATATATATATATGGCTTTATTTAGATATCTTTATGCATTCAGCATCTTGAAATGGGAATTGGTACTCTTATGCACGTGGTCTTTGTAGCCAAACAGTGCTTCAACAGTTGATACAGTAGGCTACAGACAGCAACATACTTTGCTGTAAACTTGATATTTAAAAACTGTTTGGAGTTGGATTGGAATGACACCGATTACAGATTACTGCTTCGACAGGATTGTGTGTATACATGCATGTGGATGCATGTGTATGTGTGAAGTTGCTATTACAGATCCATGCTTTACCAATGTTAAGACACTGCTGTGGCTTATGTTTGCATTTAAATGTTTATCATAGTCTTTTACCACATGCCAGTCTCTAAAATGTAATGGTGAGTGACCTAGTATGCCATATCCTGGTCTCAGTTTGTAGCAATTTAAATCTAGGCCTGAGATACTCATGCTGTCACAAAATACAGTTGTCTCTGAAGTCTGTCTCTTAAAGCTTAAGTAGGCCATATATGCAGTTCCATATTAATATTCATGTACCATTGCTCCATACTCGTATTTCATGTCGTTAATGAAGCCACTGTAGGTGTAATTATAATACAATGAGATAAGTGTGTGAGCCATGTGACTGACTATTGGTTTAGTGTCACGGGTTAAATACTGTGTGGTCTTCTTGCCACTGTGTTGAGAATAGATCTGGCTGTACTGTGGTTTGTATTTTTCGTGTGGTGTTGCATAATTACATATCAGACACATGCCTCCTTTAAGGTTAAAAGTTTCTTTGTATTGTACGTTTACAGTACGGTATTTAGTTGTGTTGTTGACAGTGCTGAATGAGTTCTTAATATGTTACTTCACAATATAAGATGTGTGAAGGTTTATGGCATATGTGGCTATGTAAAGGAAATGTCTCTTGGCTGGATGACCAGATTTCAGGTCAGGACAATGACCCTGATTTCTTCCCACCATGACCAGACAACTTTAGAATCAGCATTGCCTTCTATTTGTTTATCTTGGGCACTTTTGATGGGGTAAAGCAAACAGATTATGAAGCTGGCCACTTACATATGAGTAGCATCAAGGTTAGAAACTCATGGAGCTCTACTTCTTCTTCCATGCCATTCTTATGCATTCATGGCACAGAGACATCACATGCAATTTATAGATCAGTCAATAAAACATTCCATTTCAGTGTGATGTCATTATAGGCCTTCCTCTAATGTAATATGACAGTGTGTGTATTAGCATTTGGATTTGTTTAATGTTTTGAATTAGTGTTGTACATATTGTTTTTGCATAACATATGTGCTGATGCTAATGATTCAGTTTAGAAGGCTTTGTATGCACAGCACAGAATTGTTTAACCTCCTCATTTGTTTTGTAACACTTTTAACCAAAAAATTTATCCCTGTAACCCTGCACTGTGAGAAAATAAAGAATATACATTACGATAAGTTTATTGTCTTCTGGGATGTGACACCGTATGATTTGGTAGGTGTTTACCAGGATTTTGAAGGAAAATGATAGCAGATGAGATATTTGCTGTTATGGGATATATGCATTGTAGACTGGTAGTTAGTCACTGCAGTTTTGGGACAACGTGTCAGTCCCATCTTTAAGGGTCTTCTTGTACTGCCTTACCCTTGAAGATGGGACGGATAGGTTGTTCCGAAACATCGGTGAGTAACTACCTATCTCTGCTGTGTAACATCCAAAAAGAGTGAAGATTTCATTTACAGCGTGGCAGAAGGCTGAAATCATGAATTGTAACAGATTCCTCTTGCCTTTTTCTACTGGTGTACCAACAGTTGTGTGATTATGTTGGATACTGAATTACAGGCTGATATGTCTGGTATTTGCTGTGTGCATCCTTAACTCTGGTTAATGTAGAAATTAAATTTGTGTGGTTCTGACTGTGCTGTTGTAGGATTTGGTGCAGTGTAGTCTGGCAAATATTTGCCACCTTGCAGAGGAATCTATTGCCTTCATCTTCAGGGTAGAAGGGTGACGGCAGAAGGTTTCTCTGACATGTTAGTAAATTTCCACTAGTCTACATACTATCATACTGCAGACAGTATTTTACATCTTCATGTATAAGTTGTTTTTATGGAATAATGTTAACGTACATACATTATGTCATTGAATTCATGTGATCTTGTATTCCATTCTGTTGACCAGGTTGATGCTCTAGACTTGATTGAGGAGGTGCTCAGTTCAAGCCTTGGCTGGAATGCTTGGTATTATAATATGACATGGTTTTCTTCTGTTCAGGCAAATGCTGGGATTGTACTTTGATTAGATAATTAATAATACACACACACACATACCAGTGACCATAACTAGAAGCATGAGAACTGGTACAAAACCTTAGGTGAGTGGATGTAGATTGATACTGCACACATACTGAGGTTTGTCCAGCTACTATGGATCCTGCCACAGGCTGCAGCGAATTATGCTGTGATTTCACCTGTGCATTGGGATATTCTGGACTACCTTATATGTGTGTTTATATTGAAATACCACAGTTGGCATTTAATCATCAAATTATATATATCTCACATAAAGTGATGCATATGTCTACAGTTAATTATTTCACACTTATGACTATTGGATGCTTTTTGTGAATTTATAATGTGACATAGTCCATGTGATTTCTACATATTGACATTTCTGGGAAATTAAATGCCTACTAATCTTAGAAAGAATTTTATTATTTTACAGCTGTGACTGATACATGGGTAATTCAACAAGACGAAATAATCTTCAAAGAAATCTTCTTATCAGGTACCAGCAACACAGTGGCTACTTCACAGCACCAGACAGTGTCAGAAGACAACGTTGCACCTTTTAGTGCTGATGCACAAATAAATGTTCCTGATGAAACGCTGACAAATAATGTTCAGATGCAGCTACATCGTGTGCGTTCACGTCAAAATGGAAATAAGGCTGTTTTGTGTCCACAGTGTGGGAAGGGATATTCAAATAATGGGAATCTAATGAGACATCTCAAATTTGAATGTGGGAAAGAGCCTCAGTTTCAATGTCCCCATTGTCCACTTCGTACAAGGCACAAGAGCAACCTTCTCTCTCATATGTACTGCAAACATACTGAATCATATCAAAAGATGTAAGGTCTTTGGGTAATGATGTTGTAAATAAGCTCTGTGGTCTGTCCTTCCAGAGTAGTCTTTAGCATTGTTCATTAATAAAACAGAAATTCCTTGCAAGAAATTCAAGTCTGCTTGTTGTATTTGGAGCCCTTTAAGTTTTGTGTGTGTGTCATGAGGCTGTCTGACATAGGTAGAGGTGATGGCTGTCTCTTGCCACATATCTTGCCCTAAACATCCAAATCAGATGTCAGCAACCAGTGTTCTGCTGCATCTGTTGGTAGAGACTTGCATGCAGATTTCTGGCTGCAACAGACAGTTTGTACATATAGTCTGTATTAACTTTGGTGCACCCAGGCTCATAGTTGTAATCCTAACAGATGGTTTGTACTGTTATTGTATATGTTCCCAGTATGTTCTGCATGACTCATCAACAAGAAGGCTTATACAGGGTATCCCAGGAGTAAATGTCAGTATTCTGGGAAGTCACAGTAACGGCCATTCTAAGAAAAAAAAAAAGAGTGTATGTGCGTGTGTCCTATTCTGAACGGTTTCCGAGATGGAGGTATTTCACTGTACAGGAGTTTGAATTTGGCGCCCAATATTGTCCCTCACTCCCGCCGTACTGCGCCACTGTATGAAGCACGTGAATCAGTGTGAAGCGGCAATTGGCCGTTGTAAGTGGATACACAAGACGAATTGCTCGAGCAAATAATGGATTTTACCGCCAGCACGAAGGAACGTCAAGATGCACTTAAACGAGTAACACGCCATGTCCTCACACGAGTTGCAAAGCGCATTGATGTTGATTGGAATTTTCGAAAATGTATTGTACTAGGTAACCTGTACAAACTTTGTCACTTGAAAACAATAAATACCTATATTAGAAACAATACGTAATATTCATTTATCAACAGTTTTTCAACCGTACAGTGAAATAGCTCTGTCTCGGAAACCGTTCGGAATAGGGCACATGTACGTATTCACTTTTTTGCTTAGAATGACCGATACTTTGACCTCCCAGAATATTCACATTTCCTCTTGGGACATTCTGTATATCCATGTAATATGTAGTCATTCTCAGAAATTTAGTATATTAACGTATTCCTTATGGTTTTGCATTTCTGAATGTATACGTTGATAATTATGGCGCGGTAAATTGTTTTCGTGCAGTTATTGTTTCTGGATAGCCTGTATTAATTAAAATGGTTGTTAGCACCTTTGCTTTAGCCTATAAATCACCTTCTGTTCAACCGTTGGTATACCATGTGACTGTGATACAATAGATTTATTAAGTCCTGTCTTTGGTTCATACCCTTTGTCTTTCCTAGAAGTAATTCTGTCATTGTAGTGTAATAACAGACTGTGCTTTCAAATTTTTCATTTCTGGTAAATACATCAGTTACTGTTGTTTTATAGTCCACTTAGCATGTGCCAGTGTTGTCAATGTATTATCAACGCTCTTGTTATGAAAAGAGGTATAAAGTGGGTGTCTTGTGTAGAGTTCTTACACAATAATCAAGGCACAGTTCAAAATGATAACATCAGAGGTTCAAGAAGAGGAGGAAGAAATGGAAGAAGAAGAAGAAGAAGATGATGAGAAGGCTAGTAATAATGAATGAATGAAAGTAACAGTTGAATGCAATAGAAATACTAGTAATGTAACATGATGAATAAATTGTAGACAGGCTTGTGTGAATGAGAGAGTGTATTGCACTTAGCTTGCAACTACATTTCATTTTTTGCATGCAGAGGTAAATTTTGTAAATTAGGATTAATAGTTACAGTGTAATATCTTTTTATTAGAAATGTTAATGTCAAGTTTGTAATGTAGGTTTTTTCAAGTAATTAGTCCTGGAACAAGGGTTAAACATACATAAGCTTCATATGCTTGTACACAATTATAGAGTGCATTAATTCCTATGATTTTCTGTATAAATTCATTGAAGGTTACTATTCCCGTACATTTTGTCAAATGAGTGACATTTGTTTATGCTGTAATTTTGTGTTGACTTACTGTCCCTGTCTTCTTATTTTTTTTTTACATCCCAACATCTCTTTGTGCTTTTAAGTAGTTTTATGAAAAATGTTAAGTTTCCCTAATTAATGGGAATCTCTTTGCATGAGAGTGTAGTTGAGGAATCCTTTCTTGTGGGACATGATGCCATGTCCCAGGTTAATCACTCACTAATATGTTGAAGGAAAGTAAAGCCTTCATCTTCAAGGGTTTCAAGGTCTGAGAAGACCCTTGGTGATGAAGGCTCCATGTTCCTTCAAAATGCCAGGAACTAGTTACCAAGTGACACAGCCTTACACCCCATAAAAATTAAGTCCTTTACCAGGCCCATGTTTTTCTGTATGATGTTACATTTATTGAATGATGTTTTTTCGTTTATTGCTTTTCCAGCAACAAAAACCTCAGGTTTAAGAAGGTACTACTTTGTAAGCGTATTGAACTGTTATTCATTTGGACACTGCATAATGCCTAATATGATGTTCTGGGAACTGACTGTACTTTCATCTTCAGGTTCTGTGCCATACAACTGACATTACTCACAAATTTAAAGAACTATAAATTCTGCCAGTACAATAATGACATTAACGTTCCTCTGCACATTTGTGACAGACACACTACAAAGCTTTAAAAAAAAAAAGTGCAGAAAAATTAATATTAATACAATATTTTCAAAATTTATAGCTCTGGAAGTTTGTGAGTACACATGATACACATAAAGATGGGAGTACAATCAGTTCCTGAAACATCATATGTCATAGGCATACTCAGCCAGTGGACAGAGTTTAACTAAAAAAGGGCATAATGAATCAACCATTGTCACTTACCTTTAGAGCAACATTTGTAAGTCCATTTTGAAGTATTCAAAAAACTACAGAACATCAACTATGCTGACTTGGATGTAAATACATATTAGAACCATAATGACAGTTTTTTTTTTTCACTTTGAGAATTAGTAATTATTATTGTATTTTGTGGTGTTGATATGTACTGCTAGTCCAGAGTGGAAAAACCCTAGCTGTTTGTTAAAAGATGTATGCTTTGTTGTATTTATCCTGATTATATTCTGTTAGCTGTTTTGACGTTATGTTTTCGTAGGAGTTGATAATATTGTTAAAAACACACACACAGCAGTAACTCTTTAGGTTCTTTTTTTTTTTTTTTTTAATTTCATGTGTTCAGTTTTTTAGGGTTTGTGGTTCCATGCATCTTCAATCACTCAAATAAAACACCCAACTAGATGCAACAATCAATCGTAAAATTTATTGCTTTGTCGTACAGACACTGCT
>Ga0268261_10001761_pt1 | contig 15184 bp, 9 predicted proteins | sample TergutNc150P1_FD_190353 | JGI IMG/M metagenome (GOLD analysis project Ga0268261, IMG submission 190353) | Nasutitermes corniger P1 segment gut microbial community from laboratory colony in Florida, USA - Nc150 P1 (SPAdes) (version 2) | ecosystem: Host-associated > Arthropoda: Insects > Digestive... | reverse complement strand
TGGGGGGCATAAAAATACTGACACGTAAATATTACAGAACATGTATGTGGTGTAAATGATCTTCCTGAGGATGCAATTATATGTAGCAGAAAACAGAATCTTCAGTGAATTCCTTTTCAGTAAGGCACAAATTTGCTAGATCATAACACGTATACCACATTTACCCAGACAACGCTGCATTTAAGATGACACCCATTCACAATCTTCAGCTTTCAGCAAAATATCTATATTCACCTCAGTCATGTTTTAATATCACTGAGTCTTTGCACATCTAATATTCTGGAATCAAACAACTGTAAGACAACATATTATACTATTAACCTTTAAGAACCTTCCGTCCTATATATAGGACGGGCGTACCGCTACCCTCCAGATGCTGCATTTTATGTATATTTTTTCAGCAAATATAAGTACTGAGTATTTAAAACATGCTGCACACTCTCCGTTTTTCTCTTCAAAATGCCGTTTACTTCATAATGCTACCTTTTTGGTTCCTGTATTATTCACATTTTACATACAAGGTGTGCTAAAATTTAAATGAAAAACTCCGGTGCCAAAAGGTTAAAGTAATACATAATTACAACACATACTGAGTTAACTAGTCATGACCAAGACTTTTATCACAAGAAGAGAATTCTTTTTATGATCTTACTCCTACAGGACAGCATCTTCTGCTCCATTCATACCATGTGACACAGAAGTTTTTAAAGCCTTTGATGATAGAGTCTGCTAAAATGTCTATCCAAGCAAACTTAATCCACTGCCCAAGCACTGTTTCAGATGGTTTTGTTCTGTTTCCTGTTGGTGTTAGTGGGCAATTCCCTGGTAGCATCCATTCCACATACAAATGATGTAGTCCATCTTTGAATTTCATGTTAACTAATACATCAAGAAGCTGTAACTAAGGGATCATGCCTCCTGGCATGATCCCTAGATCCACTTTTGGATCAAAAGTCAGGATTTTTTGTTAAGTGCCCCTTGAAAGCACATCAAACTACCATTACTCTTGTATTCAGAAAAGCACCCAGTCTTCTGTCAGCTACTTGATGGTGAGTTCTTCAGTCATCTACCCTTTCAGACAGTTCTTTCTCTTCACAGTAACAAATGGTGGCAATGTCCTCCCATCAGACAGAATTGAAAGCATCATGGTCATTCTCTATTTGATCCTTTTGTATCAGTGATAGGATGGTTTGCATATCAAAAAAGACCAGCGTTTTAATCTGCATTACCCATTCGTCCAATGAGATAATCAAGTATGCAGTGCAGATTAATCATGTGGCACTGGTATGCTGTTAATTTTCAAGTTAGTGTGTGGGAAGCTCTTTTGCCAGTGCTATATTCCAATGAACGGCTAACCCCTTTTTACCCAAAAATTTTCCTGCCTCATCATTACTGACTTTGACATCCTTCCACAAAATCTTCAGGAATGTGGTAACTTTCATTGCCTATATTTGTATTATCTCTGGCAATATGAAGGCCTTTTTATATTTTTGTCGCACAAACTCCAGAAATGTTTGTTAAGTATTGAAATTGCCCTATTTGGGCCCAAAAAAATGTTTCAGGGTAAATTTTCTCCCATTAATAATAGGTATCTTTGTTTCTTCAATGATACATATTCTGTTCCATGACATGGAACTGCCATGCCATGGTATAGTTACTGGTTTCTTCTGTATGTCTAATTAAGTTTAATTTAAAATTAGCACTGTAACAACTTGGTATTTTGGATGCTACTGTACGCTCCCTTTCAACACAGTCGTCCGCAATTTGTACAGAATACTTTAATTTTAACAATGTCACTTCAGTAACCTACCTCAAACTGTTAACATACTGATAATGACATCAGAAGTATGAAATGTGTACAGATATTCTGATACAAAACATACTACAGAGCATAATTAATGATAAAGGTATAAAGTTCACCCTAGAACATGCCATGAAGGCCCAAACAGGGAGTAGAATTATAGCTCTGCTCTTTCTTTAACCTTGGCGCTTGACAGGGTGGGTGTTGAACGCCATGTTCCAGCCACTTGACTCTGAGAAAGAGACCTGGTACCCATTGTGCAGGAGGCAATATGGGCCCTAGGGCCAGTCTGAACAGGTGCAGAAAATCTTGCCACCACTGGGATTCGATCCCTGGATTGTCCGGTCCGTAGCAAGTCACTACACTATCCTGACCCACATAATTAATGATAGGTGACTAAAAAAATTACTATTTTACTGCCAGGCACCATTTGGTTATCAACTCATAACTGAGAAACTAGTTACGATACAGTTTCCCCTACCCATCCTTAGGAGTTCATCTTTAGTTTCCCGCACGTAATTATTATGCAAGTATAATTAAAAAAAAATAACTGGAACTGTAATAATTCTTGAATAATACACTTAATAACCCAATAATCTAAGGAGATAATAATGGTACCAACACTCCTATAAAGGTGCGAGACGTGGACTTTAAGAAAACAGCATGAGAGAAGAACTGACAGAGCAAAGATGAAATTTTAAGGCCAGTTGCTGGATATATATTATATGACAATAAAACAAATGAAGAAATATGAGAAGAACCTAAAATTTACATGAAATTATTTTGGACTTACAGATGCAAGAGAACACAGTGTGTAGCTCAGCTGAAGAAAAAGGCTGACCAAGGAGGAGGAAGCAAACAACATCCATAAAGATGGAACAACACTTGGATGGTTTATACCCTGTTGCTGCCACTAAAGATTAGTTCTGTACAGCATTACTTTTCTATTACTTACAGACAATTTAAAACTGAGGTACTTCTCAAGACAAGAAAATCTGCCACTACATACAAGAAAACAAACAATCCAGTTCAAATTGTTGGTTCATCATCACAAAGGTTTCTACAATCCCTTGATGTCCGTGTGAAGTAAATGTAACATGTGATACTTACTTCCAACTTTAGTCTTGGGAAAAACCTCCCATACTTCATCACAATTATCACACGCAGAATACAGTACCTGACTCACAACAACATTTCTGTGAAGAGACAGACGATGAATTTGAGTGTTGGAAACCAAATCCCAAACCACTGCCTCACGTGTTGAAGCAGTGAGGCAATATCGGCCAGTTGAAGAAAAAGTGATCTGCCTGGGTGGAACTGCGTGCCCATCTAACTTTCCTGTCAGTATTCCCAATTCTAGAATCAGTAACAGAGAATTAGACACACTGTTCAGGAATAGAGGTTGCCTCATAGCAAGTCCCTGATGTGCAACAAACGTACCTATGAAGAACTGTGCATTCTGAGACATGAACTCTGCACTCTGGAATAATTTAAAACATTCTGCAGTAATTTACTCAAAATGTTTGGTAAGTTTCTGCTAGACTACATGGCAACATATCCCAGAAAACAGTATTCTTCAGAGTAATTGCAGTAACAGCCTAAAATCCATCCCCAGCCTACCTATGTTCATGAGGTTTATAGAAGAGTTCACATTTGCAATAAGAAGCTCATTCCTTTTGGTAGGGTGAAAGGCAATGGCTGTGCATGACCCTAAATTTGGCAGCAACCAAAACCTGAAAAAATGTATGGAATGAATTTCAGTTAATGGTGGACTACAGTGACAAATATAGTAAATGAATAACATGCAGAGCTTAATAAATCCTCAGTAAAAAGTCACTGCAATGCCCAAAAGTAAGATCACAATGCTCATTTCCACAATTATATTCAGTCAACAACTTACATCACTTTTTTGGTCTTTTAACTGGCCAGCAGCACACAATAATCCCTTCACAAGAATATAAAATTTGGTTCAAGGTATAAAATTTATTTGTTGACATAATCATACTCCCATTGCCTATTGAGATATGTTATGATTCAGGATTTTTAACTAAATATATCTTTCAGTTAACAATTAATCCTTCTCTATCATCAGTAATTAATTAAAAAAAACTGGAACCAGTGGAGCTTGACCTGTTTTCTCCATATTGCTTCCTTCTCTCTAATGGGCAAAACAAAAATATTTTAATTTCAAAAGAATTCAAAATTGTGAAAACTCAAAACGTTTGCACCTTGCATTTCACACCTGATTTCCTGTCCTAAAATTATTCAAAAAAGCAAATTAGTAATATTTATGATTCAACTTCAAACTCTAGAGCACAGGTAACAGGGTGGGTTACGTAAAACTATAACATATTCTTAAGGAATAGGCTATCTTTTATAATGAACACTATCCAGTGACATGGCTGTCCACTATAAAAGATTTATTTCTTACTTGGTACTTGTCAAGTCAATAATGAATATATTGCCCCTGTAATCAGAAGCTGCTAGCATCTCTCCAGTTTCATCAAATGCTATGTGTAGGAACCGAACACGAAGCATCTCACCATTAGCTGTGGGAACAGTATGATGCACTTGCAGGATTAACCTTCAAACAAATAAACAAATACAATAAGTATAATCTGGTAATAATTACATGACCAGAATCATGTCTGATAACAATGAATCAATGAGCAAAACCAAACTGAAGTCAGATCTGTCAACCCCACAGTGAGGTCACACAGCACTATAAACAGGCACGTAATCTTCCCTGAACAGTGCATAATGCACTGTTCTATCTTCATGCCTTATGCATCTCATTCAACAATACTGTATTAACTGCACATCAAAGACAGCAGTGATAGACAACTTGATGCCATCAGAATGGCTTTTAAGTGCCCATAACACTACTAAAATAATCACAATAACCTTGTTCTTTATGGATAGTGACAAGGTATACAGTATTTTCATTCTGCACTGATTTATTATCCACTGCTGCAGGTTTCTAAACATCAACTTTCATTGAGTTCGTAAGCTGCCTTGGAGTTACTGTACATCAAGATTCCAGTTCACTCACACAACTATACTATAAAGAACGTTCTACATTTTACTGCCTGATTCTCTTACACTATGTCAATTATGTATAAAAATAGCTAATTTAGTTTTATGCAATATAATTTGATATTAGTTCCCGATGATGATCCCTCGTGGTCTGAAACACGTAGGAACACTTAATGTGATATAATATAAATATCTAAGAAAGAATATTGTGCATTTTGTTGGTTGAATGTGGTGAATAGATTTCTAAATGTTCAGAATGTGTTCAGGTAGGATGTAGAAGAAGTCAGAGTACAGTATATACATTGAAGAGTAAACTCCAGAACACAATACAGTGATGTAACATATAACAAGAAACATTCTACAAAGAGGTAAGCAAATAATGATAAACTGTACCTACACACACCTGTACAAAAATATATATGTATACATACAACAAGAATATACACACACATGTATGGTGTGTGTGTGTGTGTATATATATATAAAACATACATCTAAACATGTAGCCGACAGTCAGACTCCTGTCTGTAATCAGTCAGTCACTTATTCATGTAAATCTTTCAGCAGAGTATGAGTGAGTCATAAGGAAACCTTTGAACGTTATTTAGAACTGTTCACTGGTAGCAGACAAACATTCATTATTTCAGGGTAGCTTGTTATATGGTTTTATCCCAGCACAGTAAACTAATTTCTGATAGACTGTGAAATCTGTTACTGGACTGGAAAGATAATGTTTGTTTCTGATGTGGACTGTATGAACCTCTGGGTCCGTCTCAATCATATCTAGGTTCTCAAATACAAATGTTATTGGAGCCAGTTAGTATATATTCAGTGGCTAAAGCAAGGAAACAGAATTATCTAATCAGCCTACTATATGATTATATTTTTTGAGCAACTGCCATGATTCTAATACATTTCTTTCTTAATGACTGTCAAAAGAGTTACCCCAGAATATTATACCATGTCACAAACAAACGGGAATATGGAAAGCACACAGTTTTTAATAGTTATTTGCCATCTAGAAATAAAGGGATCCTATTGCAAAAAATGTGGCATTCGATTTCAGCATAATTAATGCCACATTACAAATCAAATTTAGGCATGAAGCAATGCGAAGACAAAGGAACCTTCTTATTACTGGTTGCATATATGGACCACTGTGGCTTATCTGTATTGTACTTACCGATTTGTTATTAGTAACAAATTTTATGAAGTCTATTTTCTAGCAGTTCAAAGCCTATTGGCTTTGAACCATTTACTCATGACTGTAAAGACATGGATAAAAAATTTATAACATGGTTTCTATCAGGTTCAATGATTTTATACTACATAGCATCATCTTACAAGAGCTGAATTAGTATTTTGAGGCAGGTCATTAATACGCATCACAATTAGAAGTGAGCTAAGGAAAGAGCCTTGAGGAGCTCTACAATGCACTGTACTCTGGTTAGAATAAACAGTTTAATTGGTACCTGGGGATTTTATTGCAACTCTGTCTTCTGTTTGTAAGATATTGAGTAAGTAACAGTGGAATAGGTGCCAAAGTGATGTTTTAGTAAATGTATTAATACAAGAACACAAGAAGGAAAGCTATTCATATTCTAACTACACAAATTTCCATTTTTTTTCAGTAGATGCATCCCATATCTGCTGTGCATTATACATTTATCCTAGTTACACGTCACGCAGAAAGGACTGATGACATCTGGTACACATTCAAATCATTAAATGGTGAAGCATGAGGAGACAGATATAACCTAGTGCATTGCACTACTTCTTGCTAAATAAATCAGAAAGTGAATTAATACTGTTATTGAAGTTCTGATACATAAAACAAAAAAGTGAACACGTGCTATCAGAGAATGCTCATGTATACTTGGACTGTAGTAATGACAGGAACATGTTATGATATGTGAATGGTTACATACCAAATACATTCAAATATATTTTTTGTTGTAACTATATACACATACAGTCTCAGATTGGGTGGAACAATCTCACTTTGCTTTTACCTTGTAACCTGTGGTTTTTCAACCTGACACATGGGACAACTTTGCCTCACATGGTTGTCAAAAGTTAATAACTACAACCCTCAGTTGAATCAGATGCACTTTTTGTGAACAATGATTCACAAGGAAGCACACCCATCACGTTATCTCCCAACAACTTGTACAGTAGCATAAAACCAGTCACACTATAGGGAGTTCCTAGCAAGACTCAAAGCCTGCTTTCCTGTTGCATAGGTTTCTAGTTCTAGAGATCTATCATCATCATCATACTTTCATGTTCTTTTATTTTTACGAAGAACTTCTTACTTGCGCACAGACTCTGAATACGTTAATTTGTCAGACAAGCCCATAAAGTTTGCATTGTCATCATTTTAATTGTTGACATATTAACAATACTGTACCAAATTCCACATGTCCTAAGGTTCATCAGTGATCACCATCAAACTGAGCACTATAGAAAATTTTTGCATGGTCACCATCTTGTTCTTTTACAGTGAATAAAAATATAAAAAAATAAAAAAGTATGTAAGGCATTAGAGTGACTGCTAAATGCATTACATTCATATCTAGTCCCATAAAAATCTGTGAACTAGTTCACAGTTGAAACATGGACATGCAAACACAGTGGTGGCCTCTAACATCTACTTCTTCTCCTTTTGAGGAAGAAAAATCAGCTAATAGTGACTCATATCCTGCAGAAACAGAGCTACTATCCTTACAGGAAAAAATAGGTTGAAATCCTGTCTAGATATAATTACCATCTGGACAGGATTACAATTCAAATGAATGTATGCACCAACATACACATCAAAACTACAAAACTGTACACAAAGCATTCTTACCCATCTTGCCTCATACTCTTCAATTTAAAGACTTGCTTGTTAATTCCTGAATACTTTATGTCGGGCTTTACTTCAAGATTCATACTGATCTGAAAGTTACATAAATCCATACATTTTAATTAACTTCAAATACACTGACCATTTTTAAAAAAGACACAGATAAAATCACAGCTGTCTTCCGAACAAAAAGCTCCTTTGTATGCTTTAGAAAAGCTTCAAATTCATTGTATCTTTCAACATTCAATTTTTCACAATTTTGCAGAAACAGAACCAATGTGCAGCTTGTATGTCACTTTGAAATAACAATACTTCCATTTCCAACAACTCTGGGTCTATAAATATGCTAAATTTATAAACTGTGTTGTGTCAGAACTCTTAAAATTAAAAAAAAAAGTCTACTTCTTTTAGTTTAGCATCAGCATCACAGTTTTTTTGTTGAATTTGGTACTCCCACTTAATGCATTTTTCAGAAAGCAACTGATGTTCAAATTCAACAAAAATCTGTGCACACTATCATGCTTAAAAATTGTAACCATTCAATAATGTATGTATTCTTTGCTCCTAAATAAGATGACCATATACTGAAATCCTAAAACAAATGGGCATAATAATCTGGTCTTGCTTTAAAATGTGCCTTCAGCATTTATACACAAGTATGTCAGTTCAATTAAAGTCAACTGTAAATAACCACAATTCATTTGGGTTGCCATACTGTGGCCGAAAACTCTCAAGATCAACAAATTCCAAAAACTGTAGTTACAAAATTTGTACTGTGAATAATGGCGCCCTTTAGCGTTTTCATACACCACTCCCTCAAATGAATATTTAGACATGCTTCACAGGAGAACATAATTAGTGTGACTCGAACATTAAAGAGAACTGATCCTTCATTTTGTTAGCTGTAACTGGACCAGAAAATTATAAGCTCCGTATGTCGAAAAGAAAATTTGTAAACCTCATATGTCTGCAAACACGTTACTTAACCACATACACATAATAACACATGTAGGAAAACTATCAGCATAATGAAGTATTAAAAAAAAATGGAACGGCTCATCTCCACAACTTCAAACCACTATCCGATAAACATGCCGTATAACACTCAACAGTATTCGTTATTTGTTCCAGGACCATAATTACCTTGGAACTATTCACGAATTATGGCCCTTACTTGAACCTGTGACTTGCTTATTTACGTATCGCTTTGGGTAACACCTTTCCCTGCTTTATTCTACAGAGTTCTTCATATTTACACGTTACTTATTCTTGAAAACGCCGTAACTTTTGAGCCTTGCACAGTAACCTGTGTTCTTACAACCACGCAAACCAACAGATTAAAAGAAACGAATGTAATATTCCGCTCAGTTATCCTTTAGATCCATTCACAATGTGTAGCAACAAATTAAATATTATAAATATTACAATTATGTTGCTTGAATTTGGCGGTTGGAAACATTCCGCATTTTTGCGTGACCCACACTCCATCTTCCGAAATTACCGGATCAAGAATTCAAAGTCCCTACCTTCAAATATCCCTCGGTTGGGCAAGTATTCCCTAATACAGTAAGAATATCCCTCATAATTGCACCACGGCCAAGTTGCCATTCCATGTCGAAGTATTCGGTGCCACACGGTATTCATTCGTGCCACTGAAGTAGTAATCAGTGGATCTGACGCATTGGTGTCTGAGGAATGACGGTACGTGAAGCAGGGAACGGTAGAATGCGAAAGGTCACATCAGAGTAACAATTCGTCATTACTTCTTTACATACATAAAACCAAATTTCGGACATTTCATAAAGTTGGTGAAGTGAAGTGTGTTCTTTTTAAGGGACTACAGTAATAAGAAACTGCAAAAATGAGTTTTCTTGCGAAGGTGTTTGGAGGGAAGAAGGGAGACAAGCCTCCAACAACTGGCGAAGCAATACAAAAATTAAGAGAAACGGAAGAAATGCTAATAAAGAAGCAGGATTTTTTAGAGAAGAAAATAGAACAAGAAATTGCTATAGCGAGAAAAAACGCAGCTAAAAATAAGAGAGGTATTTGACGTTATGTATTTCTGTCTTAACCTCAACACGAAGTTTTTGGGCCCTGCTTAGGTTCACGGCAACATAAAAAAAAATACTCATTATTAAAATATTTTAATGAAGGATGCTCCATTTTCGAATTTGACGCTATGTAGAAATTTATTGATGCGGAGGAGTATGTTGCCTCCTCTTCAACGCAGAGCCCCAACTAGGCCATGCAGTGTCACTTGCATAAAATAATATTCTAAATAGACATTGAAATAAGAATCTCAAATGTCTCACATGTTTTAATAATTTAGTGGTCAATTGCTAGTAAATCTTTCTAAGTTGTTGATCTACTGAGCATAGTACACAGTACTCTTGATAATATTTAACCATGAGCTGTCTGTGCTGTGAATTTTGGATTCATAGTATTGGGTGATTTAGTGGAATAGGCAAATATCCTGTCATCCTTTTATATATCACCTTGCAAACAAAATAAAGCATCTGATTATCTTGATTACTGCATTATGTGAACACCTAACCTCTATTTAATACAGGGCGGGGCAAAATAACCTCCCTAAATTTTAAGGCGAATAACAAAAAAACTATTTGAGATACAAAAATTTTATTTTTGGATTCTGAAACTACAACATGGGAAGTTTTAAATCACACCACTCCAGTAACGCATGTTTTGCTTATTAACACAGCCTGAAATATGGAAATGCGCTTCATCACTAAAAAAAACCACGGCATCGTCAGGCAACCTTTCAATCAAGTGTTGACATGCCTGTACTCGATTAATCCAGTCCTGTTGTGTAAGTTCTTGAACAACAACCATCTTGTAAGGATGGAAGTGGAGGTCTTGGTGAAGAATTCGACGAACAGAACGATTTGAGATGCCAAGGGCAGACGCATGTTTGCATGCAGAGCGCCTGGGAGACTGCAAAACGGACCGTCTGACGGCCTCGATGTTCTCTGGTGTTCGAGAGGTCCGTGGTCGTCCTCTTCTTTTTTTACACACTACCCGTTCCCCTGAAGTTCTCAACCCACAACAGAATGGATTTTCGGTCCGGTACTCGGTCCCGAGGGGGGATTTGGTAGCGAGTATGGAACGCATGCTGCACCGCTACGATATAGTGACTTTGCGAAAAGTAGGTTTCGACGGCAAATGCCCGCTGCTTGTTCGACCACACCCTCTTTACGACTGGGGAGGGTTGTAACGGGAACTTCCCAACTACCTGCACCTTTCGAGCCCAACCCTACCCTTCTACGGCCTCCCTTCCCTTCACAATGCCCTACTGAAAGTAGGGAGGGTATTTTGCCCCACCCTGTATAGTAATCTTAAAGTTTTGTTATGACATTAATAGTGACATACAATCATCTCACATTTCAGTTACTGTTAATTGTTGTTCACTCTGTGTGGAACATCCACTGCATTTCATACGTAGAGGTTATAACAGTTCTGTTTTTAACATTTATGAAGTCAGCAAACTATACTAAGCAAGTTGGGTCAGATGGTGAAAACTTGTGACTTGCATAGTAGAGGTAACAAGTCTGAATCTGAGATGGGATGTCAGTTACCACAATCATTATTCTTTTGTGGCTTTCCTAAGTCCCCTGTGGCAAATGCCAGGGTAATACTTCAAATTAGGCTATGTCCACTGTGCTAAAGCTTCTTCCCTATTTGTTATTCTGTAATCATGCCTTTTAGCAGCATACAGTCTGAGCTAGCAGCTGTTTCACTATATATGTACATACATACACACAAAAACACACACACACATGTTGGGAAGGGTCATAGATTTCAGAATTTAAAAGAATTATGCAAAATTTATTTACCTCAAAGAAGTAAGGTGTGATTAAGTACTCATAAAAATAAGTGCAGAATATGAACCATGAGAACTGAATGTCATTTATCATGTTATAATTTGCAACACTCCTGCTTTATAATTGCGAGGTGATGGATTCATTCATGGTTTAGAGATCAACTATCTTACTCATATTTGTATGTTTTGTTCTCAGTATAATGGTTAACTTGGCTACTTATATGATCAGAATTTCGCTAAAAGCCTTGTTTGTATTATTCAAATAGTAATTATCAGTTTGTACACATTAGCTGCCATCCAAGCTTTGAAGAGGAAGAAGCGATATGAGAAACAGTTACAGCAGATTGATGGCACACTGTCAACAATTGAAATGCAAAGAGAAGCACTAGAAGGAGCAAACACAAACACAGCTGTACTACAGACAATGAAGAATGCAGCAGATGCCCTAAAGGCAGCTCACCAACACATGTAATTCTTATTATTCATTCTTTATTATTTATGAGTGTAAGTGAGTAAATATGGTGGGTAATTGTAGCTTTGCTATTACTTTATACTACAGTGGCCAGTTACCTTGGGTGAGTTGGTTTCATGTGTGTTTGGTGTAGTCATGTTTGGGTGAGTTGGTTTCATGTGTGTTTGGTGTAGTCATGTTTGGGTGAGTTGGTTTCATGTGTGTTTGGTGTAGTCATGTTTGTGTGAGTTGGTTTCATGTGTGTTTGGTATAGTCATGTTTGGGTGAGTTGGTTTCATGTGTGTTTGGTGTAGTCATGTTTGGATTAAACCCCCACTCCAGAGATGATATAAAGCTGTTCCTTAGCTTAAAAATAGTGCCAAATTTTGTGATATGAAAACTACATTCATTTTTATGCATCATCCTTTAAAGTTGACCCTGCATGTTTCATAGGTCGATTGTCAAACATACTTCAGTATAGGAGTTCGTGAGTTGACATCTTGGCTGAGGTTTTTTTTGATTTAAAATAAACATCGGTTGCTTTCTTATATGTCCTACCAAATTCATCATTCACATTTATCTTCCCATTTCAACATTATAACCCATGCAGTAGGAGTACTATTAAATGAATGAAGAAACAGAGTATAACATTTTCAGTTACATATGGTTTACATTGTATAAACTTGCATTTAGTTGTCATTTCATTTTTGCAGGGATGTGGATCAAGTGCATGACATGATGGATGATATTGCAGAGCAACAGGATGTTGCGAAGGAGATTTCAGAAGCTATTTCAAACCCCGTTGCTTTTGGTCATGATGTTGATGAGGTAAGTTTAGAGCTATGAGCAAGAGTTCTGTCTTTGAGAGAAGTGATACAGTTTGAATCCCATGTGGAAGATGGGAATTAACACCAGCTTCTGTTTCAGGATGAACTGGAACGTGAATTAGAAGAATTAGAGCAAGAGCAGCTTGACCAGGAACTGCTGGGTGTAGGACCTTCAGTAGATGAATTACCAAGTGTTCCTACCACTGAACTTGCTAAGCCTACTCCAGCTAAAGCCAAAGCTAGTGGGTATCAAGTTGTTTAAATAATCATTTCTTTTTTTTACTGAAGTTGGCTGTTAACTTTATATCAGAATCATGAACTTTCTTAAGATGATTAATCCCTGTTGTGTTTCCAGTATCACAAGAATAATATACTTATGTTCTGTCTAAATACATATTCATTGTTAAAGGCTAAGAATATATTTAGCCTGATGATGGGTACTTCAGCTAGACAAAACACATAGCTGTTCTTAACCTTTAACCCTTATCCTGCTAATGTGGAGAATAAGGTGAGCTCCTAATAATGCCAGCAAATGGCAGATAGGATTTAAGTCAGTGTTTAAAGGGTTAATAACAAAGGTTATGTTTAGATGGAACATAATTATATTATTCCCTGTGATCCTGAGCTTTTTTTTTAAACAATATCTCTAAGAATTTTAAGGCCTGAACAAGTCATATTTAAGTGTGGTATTGAAACTTACCACACTTTATTGCCCGAAGGACTTAATTATATGATTGGTACCATGACCAAGTTCTGTTAAAATTAATTTAGTCTGGTCACATTCCCTAAAATCCAACTACATTTTTTTGGCATATCTTACTAACCACTGTCATGAGAGAAAAATATACGTGGGGGGACCCAAAAAAAAACGAGATTTTTTCATGAGCGATTGATTTATTTAAAGAATTACAAAAAATTCATTAGTCGCCTTCAAAGTACTCTCCATCGGATGATATGCACTCATCCAATCTCTGTTTCCACTGTTCGAAGCATCTCTGGAACTCCTCAACTTGGATGCTGTTCAGCGCTCTTGTCGAAGCTGCGATAACGTCCTCCAAAGTGTCAAATTGCCGCCCTTTCAAGTCCCTTTTCATTCGGGGAAACAAAAAAAGTCAGCGGGGGTCAGGTCAGGTGACTAGGGGGGATGGGGCACAAGTGTCATGCCCTGAGAGGTAAAAAATTGACGAATTCGCAACGCCGTGTGTGCGGGAGCGTTGTCATGGTGAATGAGCCATTCGCCCAAGCGCCACAATTCCGGCCTTGTCCTCTGCACCCTTTCCCTCAGTCATTTCAAAACCCCCAGGTGAAACTCCTGGTTGACCGTCTGACCCCTGGGAACGAATTCCCTGTGCACAATTCCTTGAATGTCGAAGAAACAGATCAGCATTGTTTTGACATTCGATCTCACATGTCTGATTTTTTTGGGCTGGGGTGAATGAGGAATCTTCCACTGGCTTAATGCCTGCTTGCTTTCGGTGTCATAACCATAACACAAACTTTCGTCGCCTCTTATGACCCTGGGCAAGAAGTTTGGGTCATTTTCAAGCTCCCGTTTCAAGTCCTGGCACACAGCGAGTCGGGATTTCCGTTAGTCGTCTGAGCAGGCGGGGGACGAATTTTGCTGCAACACGTCTCATGCCTAGGTCTTGAGTCAGAATACGCCAAACTGAGCTCCAACTCACTGCTGTAACTTCCGATAACTCATCATTGGTGTAACGACGGTCTTCGTTGAGTTTTTCGCGGATTTTTGCGATGTTTTCGTTGTTCCGGATGCTTGAAGGGCGTCCAGAACGGGGTTGATCCTCGATGCTCAAATCCCCCTTTTTAAAGCGAGAAAACCATTCAAACACTCACGCACGACTCAGAGCTTTTTCCTTGAAAGCCTCCTGAAGCATTTCTAATGATTCCGTGGGTGTTTTCCCAAGGAGGAAGCAAAATTTCAAACAACTTCTTTGTTCCTTTAAATCACAATTTCGACAGGGTCACAAAAACTACCTTCACGAAAACTGACCGTGCGGCCGATTGAGTTGTTACAGGAAGACGTCTGTCTCGCTACTGACAGTTGAGGGTCTAGGGAACAAGCACTGATGTTGTCCTTCTCCCACTCCTCTGCGTTCGGCGGCATTGAGACTAGTCTTGTTTCTTTTGGGTCCCCCCACATATTAAATGTAAATTATGGAATCTGAAATGTGTGCATTATGGCTGCTATAGTAGTAGTAAGAAGGTGACTTGTTTTGAGAATAACAGTTAGTGTGTGTCATTTATGAGTGATTGTGTGGTTGCTTTGTCGTGGTGATGCCTGCTTGGTTAAGAGTTCACTGTGAATGTCAGGCACATCCTAAGCAAATGAAACACATACATGTACTGTCAGGGTCACCCCCCC
>Ga0268261_10001760_pt1 | contig 15186 bp, 10 predicted proteins | sample TergutNc150P1_FD_190353 | JGI IMG/M metagenome (GOLD analysis project Ga0268261, IMG submission 190353) | Nasutitermes corniger P1 segment gut microbial community from laboratory colony in Florida, USA - Nc150 P1 (SPAdes) (version 2) | ecosystem: Host-associated > Arthropoda: Insects >... | reverse complement strand
GGGTTTTACTTACCAGCTACTGGCTGGGTGGTCCGAGGCTCGAATGACGGTAGGGACAAGAGATATTCTCTTGCCCTAAAATTGTCCATACAAAGTCTGGGGCCCACGCAGCCTCCTATTCAATGGGCACTGGGTCTATTTCCTGGAGATGAGGAGGCCGGGGCGTGAATCTGACTGCTGACCTCCATCTATTGCCGAGGTTAAGAACAAGTGGATGCAGGCGACTCCTATATGATTTATGACGTCAATAGGGCTAACTATCCCTTATATAACTTTGAAAATTCTCGTCCCCATTGCAAACTACAGTGTAAGCAATGTTCATATAAATTTATACACAGAGATGCTGCAAAATTTATAAAACTCTCTCACAAACTGCCATTAACTTTGCCAAATGATTGTTCAGTAATTTAACAACATTACCAACATTAGGACACAGTGACACATTTTATTGTTCTACTTTAGAATGTCATGTGGTCTAGTTAGAATTGTAAAATGAGCAAATGACGCACTTACCGCTACTTAAAGTGAAGTTTGGGGTGCAAAATTAAACAGTAAAAATTTAAATTATAATATGTAGACTTATTATACGTATATTCAAACAAATCAACCAACCAGATGTATCAAACTCTCAGCTTTATTGTATGTCGTTTAGATACCGCTCAACATGTTTCGGGCATCCTCATGCCCACCATCAGGAGCTTATGAACTGCAGTAGCCGTCTCTGGTTTAGCGTTGGAACGTGGTGGGAGCAGTGTTGTTGGTCGTGGTCGGTCCGACTGGACCGACCACGACCAACAGCACTGCTACCACCACGTTCCAACGGTAAACCAGAGGCGGCTACTGCAGTTGATAGGCTACTGATGATGGGCATGAGAATGCCCGAAATATGCTGAGCTGTATTTAAACGACAGGCAATACAGCTGAGAGATTGATACAACTGGTTGGGTGATTTGATTGAATATATGATGATGCACGGACTTACAAACCCTAAATTTATTACACGTATGTTTCATATATTTTATTTCACCACCATCATCCGTCTCGAGTTACGCTTTAATAGATCTGTATTAATCATAAAATTAAACTATTTTATTAATTTGGTTGTGGGGGTTTGGGATGCGTTATAGTAGCTTGTCCAAGGCACAGGAAACCTTATTTAGGGTTCGTACTGTATTGAGAGAGTGTACATCTCCTGGTGTGTAACATTTATACTTAGTGCCTGAAGGTATTATTTTGTTCAAAATTTTCTTACTTACTTACATTCTAGACGGTAGCATATATATATATATATATGTTCAAATAAAATCTTCTGATATCTTACATTGTTAGTAATGTAGTGTGCATAGTTGCAGAAGTGGAACAACATTGCAGATTGAAATAGACATATAAGGCCCAAGGTAAATTCTCTCCAAATATCTAATGTTTTATTATTCATTCCGGACAGCAACACATAAAGGAACACGGTGAACCCGAACAGCAGCAGCACTAGGAACAAACATAACACCTTGCCCAACATGCAGCCTGAAAAATATGATACAAAATCAAAGCATCATTAATAGCCATTTAAATTTATCTATTGAAAATTAATATAATTCTTTGAATAAATTCGAATGTGTAATGTTGTGCTGTCTTAATTATTATAGTTCCACCATGTTTTGTGCACTTGCTAGTCTCACTGATCTACGCGCATACGACATTGCGCAACCTGCTGATTTGTGACATCACAATGGCTTTCTAAAGTCACTTGCGCCTGAAGCTGGAGACTTTGTGAACTTAACGCTTCTGTACCCACGCCAGGCTTTACGGTCATTCTACGACAGAAAGACAACGTTACTCTTTCGCGGGATCGAATTTTAAAGGGATACCGGGTACCGGGACTGCCTCATCTGAATGTATTTTGATTAATTGTATAGCTGTCTGTCTTGCAATTCTTAAAAGAATTTGGTGTTCAGACTGTACGGCACGCAATAAATTCAGTTATCATTCGTCATTTCCATGCCATGATCGATATTTATGTCTCTGGAATATAAATGAATTTACTTGTTTTACATTTTACCCTGTAACTGTTACAAGGACGTGGACCAGAAATCATTATTTTTACAACCCCCTGTTTCACATAATTTTAATGCTACAGTTCAACCCCCCACCGCAATTATCATGGTCCACACTATCACCCATATATAGATCTAACCAACTGTCACCACCATCAAAATCACTATCCCCCAACATACCGATGAAACTCCACTGCAATGATCATCTTCCTCACCATCAACATCTTATCATAAGTATATTCGCCTTTACTATCATCATCAATATCACCATCACCATCGCATCATCAAAAAGTCACCACCAGCAAAACCGTCATCACCACATTCCTCATCATCGTCGTCGTCATCGTTATCATCAAAACCACCACCATCGCTGCCACCATTATCTTCATCTTTTATTCTTTTTTTTCCTGTTGTGTACCCTTAACTTAACTTAACTTAACTTAACTTAACTTAACTTAACTTAACTTAACTTAACTTCAAGTGTAAAATATTGTGGTGCATAATTACAGGCATTTTTCAAAGTGATTACAAAATTTGTTCATAATTATTCCTGAACATCGATAAATGTTCTGCCATTTTCCAATGACTGCTGCCTGTGGATAGTGTTGGCGTTATTTCTTTTGTGTTTAAAACTCAACAGTCTACTGCCAAGAGTCTTCGACATGACACCCACCAACTGCTGACAGGACTGAAGCCACATGACACACATATTCATGGCTTTCATGGCTTAATGCATGGTTTTTTTTAATTATTATCATTATTCTTTCTAACTTCCTTAATTTTATTTCGGTATAGATTCTCAGTACATTTTAATCACTATCGTATTTCTCAGTTCAGTTCCATACATAGGCGGAATCTGATGATTGGATCACGAGATATGTTCCATCGATCCACGGACCACACGTTGTTAAACAACACCTATAGTTACAGCAGTTTAGTGTAATGCTAGTGTTAGTAAACCTTTCACTCCATTGTTCTAAGTATAACAGAACTAATTGTGAAAAAAGTATTTTCAGCTGTCTTTTAAATTAGCTAATGGAAGTACGATAATTAGGTATTTGTAATAGGGAAGTAGAATTGTAAATTGAAATTCTTGATAATGGAGGCTACGTAAATGGAAAACAACAAGACTCTTTGTAGAGAAGGTTATGTCAGCCGAGAGGGAGAAAAACGTTACTAGTAGAGGGTGTGTCAATCGAGAAGTACAACAGCCCTTGCTGCAGAATGCCACATCAGTCGAGAGGACAAAAAGAGTTTATAGAGAAGGCTGGTTCAATTGAAACACGGACCACACAGATATTGTCTCAACAAAAATTTTGCCTTATTGTTCATCCGTATTCAGGGTAAGACGTGACTGTAAATTGTGAATTAGTTATTGATTGTTGTTTGTGATAAGTACCAGAAAATGTGACCCAAACTATTTTGTTGTCCGAGCGGCAGGAATTTGAACAATTCATTACCAGAAATCAGTGAACATTAAAATTACCATTCCACACACATATGATGACGACGTTTAATGCATTTAGAATCAAATAGACTCTTGGCGATTTTTGTCGCAGTTTGTCCAGTATTCACGGTTCCAATTCTGAAATAGTCGATGGTAATAGTAATATAAGAAAGGACCTTCCTGAAAAAAATGGGTTTAGTTAACCTTTCAAATTCTACTGCTTTACGTACCATCAGATTTAAAATTCAAAAATTCTTCCTGGTGCTTACATTGCGTTTACATTTGTTTCCTGCCGATCTCAGAACAAACAGCGACATTATATTTTAAAAATAGTAATTCTATCTAACGGAGGTGCTATGTGTTTTCTGCGCGGTACTCATTGAGTTCTTTACATAAAAGAGACACATGTAATCTTTATAGTGTTGAAAGAGAAATATATTTCAAACACAAACCTATTTGTGAAACAAGTTGACTCCATCGCAGCCATAGGAGCCTGTATTTTCCTAGAAGTTCTGCTGAGAGATTATTTTGGTTCATGTCACGCTGTAAAGATATAAATTCCAAAATATGTAACGCTTTACAGCATTTTTTGGTTAGCCTGTTTTTTTTAATACAGAGATTCAATTTTATATGTTCTAGGATATGACTTGTAGTTAGGTACCACCTCTTCAGAGAAACGATTGTTTCTATACTTTGACTCAAAGTGACCCTTCTGAGAGTCAGTGCTTCCTTACTTCCTTATTCATCCTCTTCTTCTTCCTTCAATTCCTCATTTAATTTTTATTACTTTATTAAACACATTCAATTTCGTTTCTTCATATACTTTCATTCTTGTCAGCAAGCATTTCTCATTTTCTAGCTTTCTTCTTCCTTCCTACATATCCAAACTGATCTGCCCTCTGTATGAGCGCCACTGCTTGCTCCACACTTTCCCATTTTTAACCAAAAGCTCTGGCTCGTCTATTCCATTCCCATAGCATAGGCTTTTCATCTTCCCATTTTCTCTAAAACCCTGAAGACAAGAGGAAGGATGCGCTTCCTAACTTGTGCACACAATTACGTGAACTGCATGGTTTCACGAATTATAAATCTACATATCTACTGCCGCACACTACTGTATTTTTTCTAGCCCATTAATTTTCCCAGTAGGCCTTATTTGAAAAATTGGACTTAACCTTCAATCCAATATATTCCAAAAATATCCAAAGATATTTTTGGAAATTTATAATGCTCAATGAATTCGGTTATTTAATGTAGTGACCCTAATTGTTCGCATCAAAAGATTTGCCAATAGAAGTATTTATATTTAAAATATTATTTTATATTTCTTCTCGCTACAGTTTCTTATCAAATATGGTCATTAAATAATTAGAGTCCCGTTTATTACTTTTAACTTCCCGAGTTCGAACACCTGCCAAGTGTCACTACCCTTTGTTAGGCTGTTTTCTTCACACATTCTGACAATCCCTGTACCTGTTAGATATACCCAAGTATTTTGTAAGGATTCTTCAATTCTACGATGTCCTTAAAAGATTATGAGGGAAGAAGACAAGGATAAATAAAATAATTTCTCAAGGAATATATAAAAAACACTAAAAATTAGGGAATAGAGGCTGCAGAATGCTAGGAAATTTCCTTTGTATAAAATCTCTGCCCTTTCTCACCTTGAAGCAATTGTTTAAAAGCGTCGCAGCTTTGAACAGACTGTGCAACATACTGCCGAATGTGTGTATGGTCGTGCCCACCAAGCAGAAAGTAAAAGCGGAGCAAGGAATCTGCCAGTACTCCAGGTACGGTGGTTGGAAATGCATTGAAACCGCTCCGGTTGCCCAGCCACATATACCTATTAAGCTGTAAATGGCAAACCTCCGTATGCCGAGAATTAATTGTTCTCCTGTTACCATTACAAACATCATCTGTGGAGGAAGAGTTTCATTTTATGATGGTGCCCACTGTTCCTTTAGGGTCTAAACGAGCATAGAGCACAATTATAATGCGCCTTCTGTAAAATATTTGTGAAAGCCGTGTTAAAATTTATGCCCTTCACCAATATCCTAAAGATATTTTAACATTCTTGCTCTTCAGCATTTTGTTAAAAACATTCTAATATCAATGCAATTTATCAATATCGAGAAGATATTTTAAACTTTCATAATCTTCACCACCATCATTAAAACAATTCAATATTCGTGATCTTCGCTATGCAATAAAGCGACACACTAAACTTTCCTCTAAAAAACTAAATTATAAACTTGTTTTGTGCCTCCGTATTTCATAGAATGTGCACTGCAATCACATTTTATAAATAAGTACCTGTAAGGTTTTTCTCCTCTCCTTTGAAAGTAGACAGTTTTTTGTCCATGTAATTGTTTATGAAAAATAAGATTAAAATTCTTCTTTTTATATAAAACTTAAATGAGCACTAATCTAGGTAAATGTTTCCAATAGGCTCTTAAATTTTATAAATGTATTTAATTGTATCCTGTGTTTTAATTCTGTATCTGCACACAGACTGAAAGGATAAAAAAACGATTTCAATAAGTTGTTCTCAACGTTTAGAAAGTTCCCGAAAGGAAGCAAGAAGTTATATACAGCTACAGTAGCTCTTACCTGATATAACGCCTGTGTCCTCCATCTACACAATGTAGGGCATTGTTAACAATAGTAATGAGGACATCTGACATAAATTCTTAGTCTGTTTCCCTAGTTAATTTACAAATTTATCCAAGGCGGAAAATTTCCTTTTTTCAGTTTTGGTCTTTTGACTATTGCATGTTTTGTTCCACACACTTTCCTTTAGTTACTCACTGGATTATACATGTATAGAGCATGAAAGAAATATCTATCGTTGCAACTCCTCAAATAGTTCCCTAAATAAACAGGAACACAAATGATAAAATGAATGAGAGAAAACGCGGTTTTAAATTCACCAAAATGCTTCGTAGAAAAATTCTTTATATACAGCTGATATACCTAATTTCATTATATCTTTACATGGTATGGCACTCTAAATACTAAAAGTGGTTTCTTATGCATAACACATTAGATTTTGGAACTTTTGTAAAACGTTAAAAAAATGAAGAATATATTTCTTGTATTTTTTTTCGAATTTTGTTCCTCCTACTGCTGAAATAAGACACGTAAAAAAATTTGATTATTTTCAATTGAAACTGAATTCAAGGAACTCTCAGTTATTGCTCCCTTGAAATTCTTTCCATTTGTGTAAGTACTGCACGAATTTAGGCATGTCGATCCATGTTAACACAGGAACACCTGTGCAGTTGACCAACATAACTATCACTAAAATGTTGAAAAGAGAGTCGCTAATATTGTCACCTCTATGGAATAAAGACAGAACGCTGTCCCTGGCGCTGACGAATGATATTATAAATTCTCTAAATTCTCTAAATTCTCTAAATTCTAGAATGGCTTCCTAGGCATAACATATTAAATTTTGAGATTTTTGTAAAATATTATGAAATTAAGAACGTGTTTAAATTATGTCTTTTTGGATTTTCGTTCTTCATACCGCCGAAATAAGACAAGTAAAAAAATTATTTTCATTTCACACTGAATTCAAGGAACTCTCAATTATTGCTCACCTGAAATTGTTCCCATTTGTGTAAGTACTGCACGAATTTAGGCGTGTCGATCCATGTTAACACAGGAACAAATGTGCAGTTGACCAACAGAACTATCAATGAAATATTGAAAACAAAGTCGCTAATGTTGTCATTTTTCTTGAATAAACGCAGAACGCTCTCCCAGGCGCTGAGTAATGATATTAGATTGACCACCATGTACAGACACACGGAGTAGATAAATATTGGAGAGAATGCCCGATATCTAGGGACATCTGTAATAAATAAAAAACTGACTAGAATATGTAACTTTTCTTTGTACATTTTATAACTTACTTCTCCCATAAACTGCAGTATGTCACGTGTTTTAATACAAAACTGTACGTTGTGCCAGCACAGTATGTTTAGTGCTGAATATGGCTGTGATAAACAGGACAGGCAATGTACTTATAAGGTAACGTAGAAGCGCTTTTGTGTAAACATTTTTGCAATTGAAAATCATTAATAATACATATTCCGAATGTGTGTTTGAAGCCTAAGTTATCCAGCATGCAATGCTCATGCGCCATTATGTCATCTGCGGCCTTCCCCGCTCTGCACTATTTTTCCACATTGTCTATAAAATGAACGATTTTCGTCAAATATTTTTGAACACAAATATGCGTTTTGATTTCCTCTACATCGTCTTTCAGAGACGATTTTTATTCTAGACAGACCTGAAAGAGATATAACAAAGAATCTATAATTGTCTTCATGTAAATAACCGTTATTCTTGTACTAGTTTAACGGAACTTGAATTTTCTAGACAGATTTTAGAAAAGTATTTAAATATCAAATTTCTTGACAATACGTCCAGTATCCGAGATGTTCCATGCGGACAGACATGACAAAAGCTAATAGATTTTTTCACAATTTTGCCAAAGCGCCTATAGCGGCCATTACAACACTGTAGAACGTTAACAGTTTTGCCTTTATAAACAAAACTGCGAATTTAATGTATGAGGCAAAAAAATTATCAAATAAATGTTTGGTCATAAAGGATTCTTGTTGTGGAAACTTTACGGAATTTTCTTTTCTTGCTAGACACTTTGCTATAAGTCATTTTTCTCAATAATATCCTGCGAAATTTAACAAAAAATTTCATAATCCTCCTTTATCTTCAAAGAAATACTTCAAAGTTCCCCAGCTCCCAAACTGAAATGGTGAGCTTCAAATCTCAACTTCTAATTTGCGGCAAGGACCATCAATTTGTTTTTCCAAATATTTCATATTTTCACTTGTCAGATAATTTAACCTCTTAAATTGCGTACTGCTCTTACAAGAAGGAAGTGCAGGCGAAGCCTGAAAATCTTCTGAACAATTCTAACACATTTCTATTCTTTACATAAAGCAGCACGCACAATTTCCCCAGCTTTCACTTTACTTCTATTCTACTACTATTTTTCAAACTACTTTCTTCTTGGTGCTCCAAAAGTCCTAATCTCATGTAAGTGTTTTATAACTTCCTCAATAGGACTATCTGCATAGACCAGGTTCGTTTTGACAAGCTAAGAGTCGCAGAGTCTCTCAAGAGGCAAGAGACTGTATCCACTCTGAAACATGCAAGTTCTTCAACCTTTTCAAAAGACGCCCTCTTTCATACCTAAAATAAACTACATGCACGTGGTTCGCCATTTCTGGGTATTCATTAGTATCATTCTCCCATCTAAGTTTGCAATATCATTCCTAATTTTTAGGTTTTCCATCTAAAATTTTCAAAGCATTTCTCATTTCACTCGTGCCTATCTAAAACAAATTTGCCAAATATTTTCATTCTAACTGTGTTTTATTAATATTTCGCCTGTATTAAACTGATCATTCTCTCTCAACTCCTTTAATGAAAACCCCAATTTTTTTCTCGCAAACTAAGGGTTACAAAATGAGGCTTAAATTAAAATTCATACACAGTTATATTATGCTTAATTTCTTAATAGAAGAAAATAATGTTTTTCGACTTTAAAGTCAATTTTAACAAGTGTGTCGAAGTAATATACAGATCGCGGAGAGACAACAATTGTATGCCTCACATTGCGTAATGTGTCCTTTTTCTATTTTCCTCAAAGCTTTCTGACGCGCTATCCAAACGTGTCGAAAGATATGGCTGAAATGAATATAAAACTATATTTACTGTTTTGGATGTGGCCGTACGTATTGTGTAACTGAGTAACAGGAAACTGGTTGAAGTTGCGAAGAAAATACATCTTAGAAATTGTTCAGTATTAATTTAATTATCTACCGTAAATATATTGAATGAACAAGAAGATCGATATTTTTATTTTGTCAGACTCTAAAAACGTATATATATCAAATTAGCCTACATCCGTTCAGAACTATATGAGCCGAAATAATCTTAATGCCTGAGATAAAACGCGGTCCTATATTTTTATATAAATATTAGAGCAGTGACAGTTATATATTACCTGTTCTACCAAAGTATGTGTTAATTAAATGACCAAACTCCATCTAATTATTGACTTTAATTTTCAGTTCGTGAAAGACAAATTCTGATAATCCGCTATAAAAAATTATAAATCTTCATGACAATCTGCCATAAAGAAACGGATTTTAAACATATGATCATATATCTTTGTGTGTGTGTGTGTGTGTGTGTTTGTACTAACCTGACTTAGAAAAATAAACAGGCAAACATCCAAGCAATCGCAGCATAATCAATAGTGGCTTCAACTGGTTGTGCAAAGATTCTGCATTGTGTTTATCCAACAATTTATCATTCGGCCATTTTCCAGTCATGTCAGCAAGCAATATATTTTCATTTATTTGTGCCACTGTTTTAATACTTCTGTTATATTTGGATTCTACGTCACGGGAAACATTGCCTGTGTTTTTCATACTTCTCCTCACAAATATCTTTCCATGTGTTGAATTCATATTCTGTTTCTCAGTCCTTCAGCTTGCACAGCCACACTAACTGGATGCTGAAACACTGAAGGTATATTGTCGCAATGAGGCACTGCCATAAACTACGTACACCTTCTGCGTACATCTGAAATTGATAGCAATTTCAAAGCAATTAATATATTAGACACCTAAATAAATAGCGATATGAATCGAGCACTGCAATACCATTATGCATAGTTATCTGCTTAAGTTGTTTTTGCGTTCACTTAACCGGATTATTAATTTCTCAGAGTGTTTATATTAATTTTATTGTATACAACATTCTCTTTCTTTCCTTCCTTCATTGTATGTCAATTTTCTTCTTTCTTTCTTCTTCTACCCATATTTATTTTTATCATTTAATGGTTCCATTGCAGACAACAGTTTACGTATTTTCACAGTTTAAGCTTCACTGTGGCTTTGTCGTAGCCCTTTAACGTATTCGCTTTTATTTATGTATTAATTATTTATAGAATATTATTAACTATATGAATTATGGGATTTAATGTTGAAGATCTCCACATTTTTTCCATAGATTGTGTTTGTGTCTTTCATATGATTTCTCTCATAAAAGAAGTCTGCTAGCTTACAATATGAAACGTACTCTTTGTTTTGATGTAAAATAACATTCAGCCTGTAACAGGACATAAAGTCCCAGAGGTGCAGTACAGGTATAACTCTACCCTTTCTTTAACCTCTGCGAAACTTCGTGTTTATGTAGTAACTTAATTGTAAATAATTACCTGTTTAGGTGAAATTAACATAACTATGCCAAGTACTGTAATGTCAAGTATATCGGCAACACGAATATTAATTTGCTTGAGAAGTGTACAATGATACTTTGTCGAAATATTCAGAAAATTCGACGATTGTTAAACACGTCCGTGATTTGAGAGGCATGGCCAGGTGTGTAGCATGCAATGAAGCTGAGAGTAGGATAAAACACATACTGTTCGACAGTCTGAAGTGCCAAACAGGTGGACTTAAACCGTGCATGATTCTACAACATTAACAATTAGGCTATTCAAAACATAGTATAGATTATAGGCCTTAAACCTAAGGCAGCTGAAGATGATTGACCCCGACTTACCCTACAAGGAGAGTACTGTGCTGGTCAAGAGCCGAAAAAAACTCTGCAGTTTAGAATAGGAGTGATCAGTCAAGCGATCCCCTTTAATTCAGGTCCTGTAACGAAGAATGCGGTACAATATCAAGGTATATTCCCTTACAGTGAGCGGACCCTAAGTGGACCGTAAGTCTACAGTGTGTTGACAAAGTACCTATTGAAATCCAATGTTGTCAAGTGCTCAACAAACACACACATAAACCTCGTAACGACATTGACATTGCGACGACGTTTGGAGGATCAACGACCATGAGGATCAAATAAGATGAATGCAACACATTTTGAAGTAACCTGCAGAAATACAAAGTAAATGACCACACCGGCACGGCGTCTGAAGTTGTGATGTGACCACATGTCAGTAGGTCGGAAGGAGTGCTACAGTAGCAGGACCTACTGCGTAATGCTGCGAGCAGTTTGAATGGTAACTGAAACTGTAGGAATGAGCTGTGCGCAAGACTAAATATCAGCTTTTGTAACGAAGGCAAAGTTAATCATTTGAAGCAAAAGGCCTTAACAGTCCACCGGTATCTGAGCATTAGTGCACTTAATGACAACGGCACTGTATAACAGGACTGGAAAACAATAGCGTTAATTGAAAAATAGATGTGTCTTTTTTTTCGCAGGCACAAAAACATAAACATAAACATAAACATAAACATAAACATAAACATAAACATAAACATAAAGATCTGCGATATTCTGCATTCCATAATATCGCTGATATCGAATTTTTCACCAAGACGGAAGAAAGTAGTAAAATCATGCAGGCAGAGATGGAATCCTTCGGAAATACGGAGAGACGCAAACTGCTGTTGCAATGGAAGGAACAGGGAACTGTAAAAAGATTGGAAACTGTGATATGTTTCATGTAGCCCTGTTGTTTCCAACATTTAGAGCTCGCAGAAACGCTGATTCTGTGCAGCTGTTATGATTTAGAAGTAACTCTACTCTGGCAGAGATTTGGAGCACTAACATTTTGTTTCGTAGAAAATATCTATGATCAGAATTGCCTCTTCTGATGACAAAAATTACGCCACATTTTTGTTGAAAATCAGTTACGGCATTTTGTCTTTAAATATAATTTAGATAAACAATAAACTTAAAAAAATTACTTTTCTTTATCTTGCTATTCATGTTTATTTTCTCCTACAAATATTGTGTTTATTCACTGTGCTTGAATTTTAACTGATCGGAATAACACCCCCACCCCCACTCTCTCACACGTACTTTTTAAATTTAACGGAGCAGTGGAAAAGTTTTTTATTGTTATTGTTAAAATATTGCACATTTTGTACCAAAGGGTAACGTATTAATTGTCGTTTTCATTTTTGTTGTAAAAGGCAGCTCATTGCAGAATATTGAGTTGGCATCAATGGAGTGCTTAGTATCGTACGTTGGCACTCTTCGCAGTAAAACTCCTGCAGTCTCCAGTACTCCAAGTTTCTGACTGTCCATTAATAAAAACACTCTGACAGAAATAGGAGTGAATGTTCCAGTGCAATATAACAATATATCGAGTCGAACTGGCACTAATTCACCTCCGCTAATTTGTAAGTTACTCATAACGCTGTTACTGTTACTAAGCAGAATCAAGAGAATCTGTTTCTTACAGCACTCCAGTTCCTTTGTAAGATTACTTACTGCTCTGAACATTCCCCTATCAACATTCGCGAAACCCGCTACAGACACTACAGGGGGATACATAACCATTGTCTCCAAGAACATTTTCACCTGCAAACAGAATCAACTGACAATTAAGTTATAATTTCATTGTAAATAAATTAGAAGCGAGAAGCAATTCGTAAATATTTTTGTTGGAGAGCACGTAGCACGAAGTACGTTAAAAGCTGAACTGAATAAATTAACCGTTAATTTTATGGAATAACCTGTCGTTAAAACAATAATCTGTTGGTTGTTAGGAAAGGATAGGTTGAAGGTAGTATGGAGATTAACTTTGGAAAACTTGTGGAATATGGAAATATGTCTGCGCCAAATAATGGCACCCAAAGCATAGGTTGTGTCTATCATTCTCCGTTTCTTGCTCACCTCCCGATGCATATCATCTCTGGTTTCTGATGGCGCTAGGAGCTGCAGTTCCTCCCGAATTTCGACACCGACCTTGAAGTAAAAGACAAAGGGACACCGTCAACCGAATTGTGGTTGTGACAGTTGTGATGTATTAGTGACGTGTGTGGGGAGAGGTTTTGGGTGTAAATAGGAATAAATCTGGAAGGAAAAATTTCCAACCACTTCTCAGAACTCATTTGTTTAAGTCTGTTTTTATAAACTCACTGATTTTTAAAGGATTTGTGATAGTTTACAGATTTTAGCGACCAGTTACTGGCTGCGCTCGAATCGCGAAAGGGGAAAGAGTTTTCTCTTGTCCAAAAATCGTCTATGCCAAGTCTGGGGCCCACGCAGACTTCTACTCAATAGGCACTGGGTCTATTTCCCGGAGAAAAGGAGGCCGGTGCTTGAATTTGGCCACTGACCTCCATGTGTTGCCAAGGTTAAGAAGAAGTGTAGGTTGACTACTCCTACGAGATTTGTGACGTCATTAGGGCTAAAATTCCCTCTCCTAACTTTTAAGGTTCTCGTCCTGATTGAAGACTATACTGGAAGCAAATTTCACATAAACCTTTATATAGAGATGCTGCAAATGATAGAAACATCTTTCTCAAAATGCAGTTTGGGTAGCAAAATTTTTGTTCAGTAATTTCACAGTACCACCAACGTTAGGGTAAAGTGACACATTATATTTTTCTACTTAAGAATGCCAAGCAATCTGGTTAGAACTGTAACAAAAGCAAATGACGCAATTACCAAACATAAAGTAAATTTAGTGGCGGAAATTAAACCGTAAAAAATTAAATTATGGTATATAGACCTATTATAAGTATGTTTTATATATTTTATGTCACCACCATCTTTTGCCACGAGTTATCTGTGTTAATCATAAAATTAAATTATTTTATCAATTAATCACAACATTAATGTATTTTATTAATTTGGGTTGGGGTTGGGGATGGGTTAGAGTAGCTTGTCCAAGGCACAGGAAACAGTTACAGTTCGTACTGTATTGGGAGAGAGCTCATCCTTCGGTATGGAACATTCATACTTAGTGCTTCAAGGTATTATTATGTTCAAAACTTCGTTACTTACTTACATTCTAGACAGTAACATAAACGAAAAGCACCAAAATATATCTTCAAATAAAGTATCCTGATATCTTACAATGTTAGCAAAGTAGTGGGCATAGTTGCAGTAGTGGAACAACGTTGCGAAATATAATAAGCAATAAATGCCCAAGTTAATTTCTCTCCAAATGTTTACTGTCTTGTTATTCATTCCGGACAGCCACGCATAAAGCGCTACGGTGATCACGGACAAGAGCACCACTAGGTACAGGCAGAACACCTTGCCCAGCGCGCAGCCTGAAAAGTATAACAAAACATTAATGCATCACTAATATGCATTTAATCCATTTATTGAAAATAAATATTAATTACTTAATGTATTCATAAGTGTAATGTTGTGCCGCCCTAATTATTATAGAGCCACCACATTTCTGTGGCAGTTGATGGTCTTAGACCCTACTGGGTACTGACGTATAACATTTCACGGCAAGGTACAATAGGATTACATTCACAATGTACCGAAAATGTTGCATGAAATTTATGAGAATGGATACCATAAAACTAGCAAAACTAGCACCTAAGTCACTTTACTACAGCTTCTAATTAACCCTTAAACTGCTTGCGCCCACTACAGTGGGCGCTCGTATTAACCCTTAGGCAACTAATGTTATATATATATGGAGCACCTATTCTTGATGTTTCTAGACCACACACAACGACGCACCACAGTCGGTAGGGCTCTTCTGGACAAGTGATCAGCTCGTCGCAGAGACTTCTACCTGACAACACACGACACTCACAACAGACAAATATCCATGCCCCCGGTGGGATTCGAACCCACGATCTCAGCAGGTGAGCGGCCTGCAGCCGCTCATCTGCTGAGATCTTGGGTTCGAATCCCACCGGG
>Ga0268261_10001759_pt1 | contig 15188 bp, 4 predicted proteins | sample TergutNc150P1_FD_190353 | JGI IMG/M metagenome (GOLD analysis project Ga0268261, IMG submission 190353) | Nasutitermes corniger P1 segment gut microbial community from laboratory colony in Florida, USA - Nc150 P1 (SPAdes) (version 2) | ecosystem: Host-associated > Arthropoda: Insects > Digestive... | reverse complement strand
TGCTCCATATATATATGACATTAGTAGCCTAAAGGTTAATAATTTAACCCTTATCCTGCTAACGTGGAGAAAATGGTGAGCTCCTAATAATGCCAGCAAATAGCAGATGGGATTTAATTTGGGGTTACAAGGGTTAACCAGGCATAAAGCAGGCTGAGCATGAAGTTGACCTCTCACCCAATCTGGTGCAAAGGTTATATCTGAGTAGAGCTGTACCTCTGCGTCTCCTGTATGCCTTAATGGCATAGACAGAGACAGCTTCACTCTTTTCACTGTTTTGTTTAGATGATGTTAGAGCTGGCACAGGTTTGTGTAAGTAACAAGCCACAACTTGGTTAACTCATAATTAAAAACTACACCACAGGTCCACCAGTCACCTTCCCTCACCTTTTCTGCCCATTCCACTTATGGATGTACCAACAACATAGCACTACTTCCATTGGCTCTCTACTCCAGTTGTCCTGACCTATATAATATACACATTTTTATGGCACTGACAAGTCTTCATTGACTACTAGGCACTGATGATGGATGCAGCAGACTCCTCTAAAACATTGGCAACTATGTACCATCTCACACAATATCATATGCCAGAAAGCTTGAATCTTCATTCAAGTGTTATTAAGATTGTTGTCTTTGGGAATGTAAGACCATGTAGTTTGGTAGATGGTTTACTCCAAATTATTGTCACATATCCCACATACACATTGTCGTGTCCCAGATAATCATTATCTTAATATTCCCATGCAAAATTCAGATCTCACAGTTGCATAATAGATCACTAATGTAAATGGTAAGATGTCACTGAAATTTACAAATAAAGGAAAATTATGAATTATATACTTATCATATTCAGTATTTGGCACTTACATCGATGTTACACTACCCATGCAATTCAGATACCATTTTTCAATAAACCAAAAAATAATCTGGCATTGATACCTTACTGACACACTGTGCCCAACATGGCAATACGTTTTGTGTTTTATGTATGTAATAACATCAATAAAATCTAGTCTGAAAAATTAGGTAACAAATTTTGAGGTCCAGAAAAGTATATTTATGCAGATGGAGCCATGTATTGAGTTTGTGGCTGCCTTGTAAGTACTGAAAGAAAAATGCAGTAGTAATTTACTGCTGGTTTGTCATTGATTTTCTCTCTCATAAATCAGTCAATCTTTGCAAAATGCTATGCATATTCCAATGTAAATGTTAGCTTTCCTTCAACTGGAATATTTAATTAGGCCAACTGGAATATTTAATTAGGCCAACTGGAATATTTAATTAGGCCAACTGGAATATTTAATTAGGCCTGTGCTCTTCTGGAGCTGAGATAATCTTTTGTAGTCACTACTTTTACTGAAGCCACTCACATAGTTTAAAAGTGGCTGTCATAATACTTGTATATTAATTACATGTTCATTAATTTTAGTGTTTTGGTACAGTCACTTACCAACTGATCCTACACATAGCCCACAGAATAAGTCAACCAACCCAACACACAAGCCAGCACCAAATGTTACATATGCTGCCATCATTTTCAGGGCACTGCGTGTCTCATCTATGACTTCTGTCTCCTGAAAATAAACAGTCAGCATTACTGATACTGAAAGCTGTAAAGCAAGTATTGATGTATGGTCATTGTGGCTAAGCACCAACTGATCTGGTGTTTGGTTGTTTCAGTGATCATATATCACTCATGAAAGAGCAATTTATCATAACCCATACACTTCGTCGGGACCGGGTACGTAGTCAGTATAGCGACTGGCTACGGGCTGGACGGTCTGGGGATCGAATCCTGGTGGGGGCGAGATTTTCTGCACCTGTCCAGACTGGCCCTGGGGCCCACCCAGCCTCCTGTACAATGGGTACCAGGTCTTTCTCAGGGGTAAAGAGCTGCTGGGGCGTGATGCTGACCCCTCACCCCCTTCTAGTGCCATGGTCATGAAGGAGGAGAACTATACCTCTAATCCCCATATGGGCCGTACGTCCTGTACAGAGCCTCAGTGCCTGTACACTGGTGCACTTTACCTTTACCTTACTTACACACTTTGTCAAAGTGAGATTCTTGGATGACTAGATAGTTGGGTTAAAAACACTCCTTCTGTCAAAATGTTATATCCACAAAAAAAGTCTTGTCATTTTATTTTCATAAAAATACAAACACACTTACATGTTGGTTTATTAAGGGCCTGTCCAGTTTGTTTTCTCTGTCCTGTAGAATTGTGTATTGGTGGGTTACAACAAATTGCTCTTTCAAGAGTGATATGCAGACTCGGTGTTTCTACTGTCTTACTCACATAGCTGAATTGTAGGTAACACTTAAATTAATGTGCCCACTCAATAAGACATGTGAATATTCTGAAAGCCCTAGTGCTATAACAATCAAAGGACCAACAGTTTTGTTACAGTTTGATGAGGGTTAACAGAGCCTATGGAGCATCTAAACTCCAGGTTCCCATGAGGCCCTGATCTTTCCAACTGCTGAGCCTTTAATGATATAACCCCTGCATTGAACAGATTGTTTTACTGTATTTGTAATCCTGTAATTTTGCATGTCTAACGTGTACACCATAATCATTCATTAAAGGAAACTTGAATACATACTCCAAAGTTGAGTTGTCCAGCTCTTTTATGATGTCTGCAACATGCTTTGGCTCATTTTGGCCATTACCAAGGAGTTAAATGTAACAAGCGGACATGCCAAATGCTTAATTATCGAGTCAGTATTTTTATCTTTTATCTTGAATTTCTTTGTCATTGCATGTGCCATTTTTATGTAACTGTATGTGTAAACCTTTCATGCTTCCAAGCATTGTTACACTGAACTCCTTGATAATGGCACAAAGGGTCTGTAATATATTTGACACAGTAGTTTAAAAACCCAACCTGACTATAGTTAGTTGGTTTGCTGTAACAACTCTGTTTGCACGTTTACTCAACAGGTTGTTGCTAATTATATTGCCAGCATGGTAGTTGATATGCAAATCCAACCTGAAATACAGTTCAACTGAACATAAACACAATTAATTTTTATGAAAAATCAAAGTATCCTTAATATCCCTTTTATTGAAATATCAGATGCCTACTTCAACGTTACATAGAAGGGTAATAATTTGGAAGCACATTCCTGTATTCATACTAGGATTTTGCAATTGAAGTTTCAATGACTGAAACAAGGACATGAATTATATTTCATCATACACTGAAATTTAATAAAATGCACATTTATTTACAAAGAAAATCCTGTTGAAATGCAGATTACAGTATGTTTTCACATAATCTAATGCAGCCTAACCATCAAGGAATGGGTCATCTGTGGAAACAATTGCTTGAAATAATAGATCATTCTCATGCATGGAATTAAAGGGAGACCCACACTATAATCTGTTTTTTAACCATTTTACTTGCCATTACATTAGAAAATTTCTTTAAACACAAAAGGAACAGCTTTAATAAGAAGTTTAAAGAAATTATAAAGTGAATAAAATTTTGACTAAAATTAAATATTTTTGTTAAAAAAATCATTACTTCCAAAGCACAAGTTACACCAAATACATTCATGAACCTCATCACAAAACTTTTTATAAGCACGCCTGACTCAAGAGTATATTACTCAGCTTACTGTTGACAGACACTAACATGTGTACCACACAGATAAATGTTCTTGAGTAGCAAGAGCTGAGAAGGACAACAACATGCTTGAAGAGGAGGAAGAAAGTTTTAATATATTCATACCTCAAGGGCTATTGTTCCGGAGAGAACAATTGCAGTTATCAATCCATAAATTGCTACAGCTTCACAAAAAATAACAGAAATTAAATTCTTGGTCTTAATTCGTGGTGCCCTTACACCACCACCAACGATGCTAGCACCGGTAGTGTAGATGCCTCTAGAAAATTGGAACAAAAATAAGAATTGATTGGTAAGACAGCTGGAATACAGCAAGGTGTTTTGCATTTCTTCTCTTTCTAAAACTAAAAATATCACACACATATAATGGAACATCTAGAGTGCCCTGTGCCTTAACACAAAAGATCGCTTAGAGTTTTATGATAGTACATCATGTCTGTCTAATTCTGAGGTAAGTTTTGTGTACTGCAGAATATTTCAATAAGTGTCTTACACAGCAGCTCCAACCACTGACAATCCCACGGACAATCCGATACCTGTACTAGCCCACATGTAAGGACTGGTTTCTTCAAGGAACCTGCATAACAAGATCACAGCTATTGGTGCAAATTCATGGAGCTTGTCATAATTACATAATGTCATAAAGGATCATTTATTTCAAATGATTAGAAAGAAAATTTACATGTTCTTGAGAGAGATTTATGGTGATAGTATACCTTAAATATATACAGTTATGAGGTTATCCAAATACTGGCATCAGAACCGGTTGGTGAGGAGTAAGGATAGATTGATTGCATGCTCATACAATTAAAGGAAGCAAGATAATGAAATTGTTTGAATGTGTCAAATATTCCCCAGCTTATTGACCTTGTGATATAGGGTAACATGGTAATAAGGGAAGCCTGAACATCATTTGTTGTAGAGTTTTTGATTTAATGCAGGCACTAAAGTATATACAAAATACATTACGTGGAAGAAATTGAGCTATTTGTAATTTAAATGGCAAGGTAAAACCTTGTTATTACTAAAATACTGAATAGTACACCTTTTGAAGGATTCATTTCTGTGCTTTCTTCATCTTTTGTTTTCTTTCTAGTTTCTGTAGTAGACCATTAAATCATTCTTAATTTCAAACTTTCGCCATGTTCTGTATGTTGTGTGTTTTCTTCTGGGTAGTTCCCCAGTGTCTGAATTCAGACACCGGGGAATTACCCAGAAGAAAACATACAACATTAAATTATTGTGTACATATTTCTTGAATGGTCAGGCATAATTCTTTTCCATTTGTGTCAAGAATATTCTTTTTCAGATAAATTCCAAGAATCCCCATTTTACACACTAGTATATGATCAGGAAACAGTAACAATTAAAGCACACTGCTGTATTTTTGTTAATGTCTTGTTTTATATTTCCATGTTAAATAGGTCTTGTCTATTAGAGCCACTGGTTTTCACTCTTTATTCATGGGATCGGAGAAAAGTCACTGGAGATATCCATTTGATTCAGGTTCCATTTTACATTGGTTTTATTGTAGTGTATCTCTCTACCCTAATTTAGTGTATATTACAATGATAACAATTGATATTTAGAGTAAATGTCTCCAAATAAGTTTATAAATTACAAAACATGTTTGATATGTGTGAAGAGATTCTAAACAGGATGTAAAAGTTTCAGCCTGTAAGTCTGTGAGAAATGGAACACAGTGTTACAGTTGCTTCTGGCACACTTTTGTCGTGCTATGAACACATTCCACAAAATGTGGGGTTAAGTATTAAGAGCAGAGTAAATTCAGGAAGCTGTCACTGAGTTCATTGACTGTTATCCCATATAACTGTCATAAATTTCAAACATGTGGGAAGAAGGCTCAGAAAAATATCTGTACCCAAGAGATAAAAGGACTGGAGAACAGAGAATATTATGTAATAATTGAATTCATACAGAGTTTGTACACCTGATGTAGAATTCTAAGGATCATTAAAGCAATAATATCATGAATTTCTGGACTGAAGAATTCCACTAGCCTTGGTAGTATTTCATTGAGGTCTTGGAGATTATGTAAGTAAAGAGATGAATGAAAGTCTGATACTCATACTGTTTTATCACAAGCAAATTTTACACTGTAATAAATTCACATTAATTTTTAGTGCTGAAATAAAAAAAAAACAGTATGCTGTACCTCTAAACTATGAGACAAGCAACTGAGTGGAACATGCATTCAGTCCTCATATGTTTCCCATGAAAAACTCTGAACCTGCCTCTCCAGAATGATCTAAAGGACAGTTTATAAATGTTGTAAGATGCTCCTAGCTGTCCTCTCTGTTTTAGAATACCCAACAATTCCATCGATTGTTGGAATTATATAATATCGATCTCTAAGCAAATTTTTGTTTGCCAGTAGTAAGTCCAGTTTATGTACTTTAAGTTGGATTACTGGGATACAGAAAGATAATTTATTATGAATCACTAATTTGTTCAATGTACAGAGCATTCAGAAAGTCACTGTGTAGTTGCTACTACCATGATAGGTCTGTAGTAATGTAAGACATAGCAAAACCGGCAGAGTTGGATGATGCAACGCCACAAATTGCATTACTGACAACGTGCAGATTGTGGCCTAATCACCACTTGCATATTGCATGCAACTGTTATTAGTTTTGTGCACATGAATGTATTATGTGGTATGTGTTTAACTGCATAGTAACTTTCAAAATGTTCATTTTATTTCTTTACCAACTTGATACACTTAGTTTTCTTTACAATCCTTGCTTATTTGTCTCTACATGTTTCGGACCAATCAGTCCATCATCAAGAGGATCAAATGCTTAATTACACAAGCAGCTTCTGGCATCATTCCCTGTAACAATATTTATTCAATTACAACCATCTCTTGGTGTGGTTATGCATGCTGGTTGCATTTGTCATGTCTTTAGAATGTCCGAGTATTTGGGTTTTATGTGTGGTGTTAGTTTGGTTTGCACGTGTCACTTTGTGGTTAATTGTATGATATTCAGTTTTGGCTTACCTCAGTTGTTGATCTGTTGGGGGTGGCCGTTGGTGTTAGACTGAGTAACTGGTCAGGTCGGTGCTGTCGTGGCGTGCTCTGTGTGTCGTGTTCTGGGTGTTGATTGGCTGGTGCATTTATTGATGGGGTGTATGTTGAGTGTGGTCTGCTTTCTTATGTAATGTTGGCAGGTGGATCCGGTTTTGGCTGGAGGAGGTTTCCTTTAGGTAGGGTGTGATGTAAGGTGCGGTATCTGTAAGAGTTCAAATAGGGGATTTGGTTCATTGGGAATTTGTTTGGGGATTAGTTCATTGTTGCTATGTAATGTTTGTATGTATAGTTGTTCGGTTGGTATTAGAAGTGTTTGTTTGTCGATGCCTTTTAGTAACGTCATTGTGTCATTTATGTTTCCGTATTCATGTCTGTTTTTTAGTATGTGTAGGGCGTATGCTGATTTAGGGTTGTTGTTTTTTATGTATCTTGTGTGTTCCAGGTGTCTAGCTCTTAGGTTTCTACTTGTCTGTCTGACATAGGCTTTATTACATGTTTTACATGTTATTTTGTATATACCGCTTTTTTCAAATTCTGATGTGGAGTTTTGTCTTTTTGGTCTCAAGATTTTTTGTGTTGTATTGGCAGTCTTGAATGCTATTTTTATGTTTGTGCTCCTGAATAAATTGGTTACTGCTCTTATTTTTGGGCTGTGGTATGTGAATGTGGTCCAAATTTCATTTTCTCTTGTTTCGGGTAATCATCTTGTTTTTTGTTGTGTCCGTTTGTTGAGTTTTTGAAGTACTTGCATCGGTACATTGTTGCTTTTCCCTATTCTTTGGATGGTTTGCCATTCTTTCCATTTTTTGTTTTTGTCCAACGGTAATGTGTGCATTCTGTCTATGTGATGCCTATAAGCTGCCATTCTGTGTTCCATAGGGTGATTTGATAAGAAATTGATAGTTGTGTCTGTGGTTGTAGGTTTTCTGTATATGTTGATTTCCAGTTTGTTGTGGTTTCGTGTTATTGTTAGATCCAGAAAGTTTATGGAGTGCTGTTCTTCATGCGTGATGTTGAGTTTTATGTTTTTGTGGATTCTGTTGATGTATGTGTCAATGTCCTTTTTGTTTATTTGTGCTGAGTCATATATGATTAGGATATCGTCTACGTATCTAGCATAGTATGCTATTTTCTTAGAGTCCAGGATATGTTTTATGTGGATTTCTTCATGTTGTAGAAATATTTCTAATACAAGGCCGGATATGGGGGATCCCATGGCAACACCCTGTGTGGGTTGGAAAATTTGTTCTTGGAAAGTGAAATAGTTTTGTCTGAGGATCACTTTAAGTAGCTTTATGATTCGTTGTGTTTTTTGGGGGTCGTTGTTTTTTGTCATTCTTTCTTGTGCGATATTTATGGTTTCTTGTATGGGTATATTTACGTATAAATCTTTGATGTCGAATGTTATAAGTCTGTGGGTGTCAGTTATTTCTAGTTTTACTATATCTTTGGCTAGATTGGTAGAGTTTGTGATGTTATATTGGTTGTTGAGTGCTATGTGTTGGGTTAGTATCTTTGTCATATGTTTTGCTAACTTGTATGTTGGTGCCGTTCTATTATTTATTACTGGTCTGATAGGGATTCCTTCTTTATGTAGTTTTAGCTGTGCTTTGAGTACTGGTGGTGATGGTTTTTTCTGGGTTATGCATTTTATCTTTCACTTGTCTATGATCAGGTGACATTGTTGCATAGTTTTTTTTTATCAGTTTTTGGTATTTGTTTGTAGGGTCTTTGGTTTTGAAGTTGTTAGCTGTAAGGAATTGGTGTACTTTTTTTGCGTAGTCTTCTGATTTTATAACGACTATTGTCTTGCCTTTATCTGCTTGTGTTATCATTGCATTTTCTTTGATTAGTTTTTTGTTTAGCTCTCTCGTAATGTACAGTTGTCTTTTTTCCAATACAATACAAAAAATCTTGAGACCAAAAAGACAAAACCCCACATCAGAATTTGAAAAAAGCGGTATATACAAAATAACAAGTAAAACATGTAATAAAGCCTATGTTGGACAGACAAGTAGAAACCTAAGAGCTAGACACCTGGAACACACAAGATACATAAAAAACAACGACCCTAAATCAGCATACGCCCTACACGTACTAAAAAACAGACATGAATACGGAAACATAAATGACACAATGACATTACTAAAAGGCATCGACAAACAAACACTTCTACTCAGTCTAACACCAACGGCCACCCACGACAGATCAACGACCGAGGTAAGCCAAAACTGAATATCATACAATTAACCACAAAGTGACATGCACAAACCAAACTAACACCACACATAAAACCCAAATACTCGGACATTCTAAAGACATGACTAATGCAACCAGCATGCATAACCACACCAAGAGACGGTTGTAATTGAATAACTATGGTTACAGGAAACGACACCAGAAGCTGCTTGTGTAATTAAGCATTTGATCCTCCTGATGATGGACCAATTGGTCTGAAACATGTAGAGACAAATAAGCAAGGATTGTAAAGAAAACTAAGTGTATCAAGTTGGTAAAGAAATAAAACGGATTAGAAAATGATGCACGGTCAACCAAGTATAAAGATTTCAAAATGTTGTGTGCAGGAAAATTGGTTGTACTGAAAGATGGTTATGGTGAAACATGTCCATTCAAAGACCAATTTAATAAGTCCAAAGTTTCTTCTTTATAAGCCAGAATTCTTAGTTGCAGAACATGGACACACTAATGTATGAAACAAACAGAACTTATACAATTTTGTTAGGAAAACTTAACTGCAAAGCAGGCACTTGAACAGCTGGGAAGTGGATGGGAGACATATCTTAAAATGGTTCTTAAATAGACAAAACTGGCTCTGAAGTACATCAAAATATCTCTATTGATGGAGTTGAATTTTAAGGTTACATTAGCAGAGAATTTGTCATTTATCAGAATTTTGTTGCAGCTGTTGGATAAATTGTAGTATAAAGATCATATCTGAGGACGTCAGACCATAGCCACATTGTAAGAATTCTATCAGGCCCTCAGTTACGAGAGGGCTGCGCTGTCTTTAAATATTATAAAATTTTTGAGGATATCTTACCATGCTATACTTAGAGCTTCTCCCCTCCCAGTCAGTAGATAAAACAGAACTGTAACAAATACAATGAATACAAGTCATAAGTACCTTAAATCTTCATTATCCATGCTCAAAAAATATGAACCTCCACTGGGATTCTAACAGACTTTCAAGCAGTCTTTTTTTAACTTTCCTACAAAACAATATATATATATATATATATATAATTTTTTTTTTGGTAGCACAACAGTCAAACTTGGGCCTAGGCTGCCTCACTCTTGAAGGTCATACACAGTTAGACACACACACCTGGTAGGACCCCTCTGAACAAGTGGTCAGCTCATCACAGCAGATGCTACCTGCACAACACCTAACAAACACAAGACATGAACATCCATACCCTCAGCAGGATCTGAACCCACAATCCCTGCAGTCAAGTAGCTGCCTTAGACCATAAGGCCACTGGGCTCAGTTGCCCAAGTAATATATTCATGGGAAATTGTTATGAATTCTGGCATCACCTTTCAATTTACGCATAGAGCTTTCCATTGTGAGGGGATTTGAGGGTGTGGTAGTTTCCACCACTTCCTCAGACAGCACACCTACTTGTTTTTATTTCACTCAGAATTTCTGTGACCTTGTATTTATTTATAACAAACTCCATGGAGCAATATCCATCTTGAGAAGACAGTAGTCAGTCACCATGCTAAGAAATTCCTGGTTTATGAAACTGAAAGTTTTACAGGAGATGAGACATGAACTTATTATTCTCTATGTGTTCTTCATGATCAGAATCTTTGTGCTTTTTATGTAATTCCACACTAAATTATCGGTATCAGCATGGACCATAAGGTGGCATATTCTATTCAGGACCAGTCCCTCACAGTTTTCTTCTACTCCCTAAATGGAATTTGCTAAAGCAGAACCAATGCACATCTTATTTCAGACCATTCTGAATAAGAAATATATTAGAAAAGTATTTATGTAAAAAGTCTTTATGTAGCCTATATGAAATTCATTTAAGGGTGTGTTCATGGATACACCAAATTCAGTGGGAAAATTTCCAGTATTTCTGTCCTGGATCATTGACTTTCTTGAAGTATGTAAGTAGTTAATGAGCTACTGTTTCTTCTCCCATATCTAATGAATTCAAAATATACAATCAATATGAACAATTATGTAGGTGTTTAAATTTTTTCTTGAATGTCATCAGGAAAAGCATAAAGTACTAGTTTGGTTCTGATAAGTCCCTTCATCCATCTCCAAACATCCACAGCTGAACCTAAGAATAAATATAATGTGTATCAGTACTTATCTTCCATAAGTTGCCACTACATATGCAAGACATTTTAACCTCAAAGGTCTAAAAAAACAAAAATTATTTTATAGCATTGGTGCCCCAGTTAGGTCTATTTAGCTGCTATCTAGTTCAAAACACTTAGTGAAAAGGGATAAATATTTTCTATGGTAGAAGTCCCTAATTTTACAACCATGTTATTACAAGTGAATTTGCTCTGTATGTTTCTGATAATGGGTTTCATTTCTGGCACTGTAACTTACTTATTCCAGTCACTAGAATACTGAAAAATCCAACAAACAGTTTTGCTATTGTGGTTCTCATTCTTACTGCCTCACTTTTCACCTGACAGCATGCACACTCATGTGACCTGAAACCTTGCAGTTACTACACCCTCTTCCCTCCAGCTTCCTTAGATTAGATAATGTTATCTTATCTTGTACGTTAACAGGTTATATATGATATTGTCACACCAGGAATTTGCCTAATATGACTGATATAAGTTGGTGAAATAGAGCTGCATATTTTTGCTGTTTTCGTACTTGTTATGTAACTTCTGAGGCGCAAATCATTTACTTCATTACAGCACAATCCCAGTAAGATATGGGGTACACGGTGGCGCAGTTGGTTGAGGCACTCCGCTACATGCCGGAAGGTAGCAGGTTCGATTCCTGATGGTGTCACTGGAATTTTTCTTTGACATAATCCTTCCAGCCTCACTATGGCCCTGGGGTTGACTCAGCCTCTAACAGAAATGAGTACCAGGAATATTTCCTGGGGGTAAAGGCGGCCAGTGTGTAGGGCTGACAACCTTATCACTTTCATGTGCCAATTATCTTGAAATCTGGGAGCCTGCACATCCTGGAACCCTCAGGACCTGTCCAGGCCTGTAATGGGATTGCTTTACCTTTACCTTTATCCAGTAAGATATTTTTGTGAAAGCAGCTATCAAGGATTCGGTATTTTGTGTTTTGTTGTTGGTTCCAAGGCATTCACAATTACTTTAATCTACAGCCTTCATAACTGTCCCCTTCTCACTGTGGATGTTCCACAGGTATTCATTGCATTTTATTTTTATGAACTTATGATTAATTTAAATCCCAATTAACTCACATCCATTGAATTCAGATATTATCATACAGGTTACTGTAATAGTGTCACGAAATATCAGGTCATTTTCAGACAAGATAATTATCCTACATTTTAAATGGCACTCCATTTTGTATGAAACATAGCATGTTCAGATGTCACTTGAGTGAGAACAAGGGTACAGCATAGTTCATTCAGGATCCTGAATTAAGGGTTTCAATTGCTGGGATTGTGGGGAGTGAAGGAGGGACAGCAGTGTATGAATAGGTCCAAATTCTGGATGTTTAAGCTAAGTTTAAACTTATTTAATGTGACACAGTGTTTGAGGGTCTGTCCATCATCTTAGTTTTTATAACACAAAACTGCCATTTCAGAAGCATGTTCTACTTACATCTTCAGGTGGCAGGCATGTGAAGAAATTCAAGCTGTGATTGCCCCCTCAGAACACTGCTTATGTACCTTCCTTCCAGGGTATGAGTGTCCCTCTACTTCCATCAACTGGTGGAAATCACAGGAACAAATTCCGTTGGGCTCTTTACTACAGTTATGCTTACACCTTCCGTTCAGGGTCTGAAAGTCCTTCAATCAAAGGGCTAAACAAAGCACAGATTTCTTCATATTCTTGTAACCTGAAGAAGGAAAGTGAACTAACTTCTGAAACACTGCCATATGTACATATCAAAATTAGAACAATGTACAAAGTTCAAGAGAATAGCCTGTAATGTTGCTGCATTTTTGCCTTCATATTTTATTAAACAGGGAAAGGTTGCCCACATCATGAAGTCATGTATAGGAAGTAGAGGTACTGTTCCAATTATTCTTAACCTTGGCACTAGATGTTCCTGCCATTTCATCCCTGAACAAAGAACTACAAGTTCCCACTGGATAGGAGGCAACATGAACCCCAGAGCCAGTCTACATTATGGAGAAAATAAAAATTTGTAGCCCCTGGTGGTATTCGAAATCCAGAATCGTCCAACACATAGCCCAGTTACTATATCCTTGCTCCTTCAATTCTATTAAAAGTTTGCAAACCCCCCCCCCCCCCCCCAATAATCACAAAGAATTTTTTACAGCTTATTTTTATCATGGACTGTAGAGATATACAAAAGCTCAAACCTAAACATGTAGACTGGGGTTAGAAGTACCAAAAGCATGAAACTTAGGGATCTGTCAAAACATGATAGTAATGAAAATGAGAGTAATTAACAAAATATGGTTTTACTTTACCCTCTTACTATATGACTAATTATTTGCTTTTCTTAAACATACAGCAGGCTTCTCATTTTGATGTTACTTCTGACACTGTGTGAGAATTATTCTAGTGAAGAAAATAAAAAAAAAAATGGAAATTTTGTCTACCAACTGAGACCAGAAGAATGACTCTTCCATCAATACCTCCTATACAATTTGGTAAAATATTTTCACAACATAAATTATTTATACATACGCACATAGTCACTTGGAAAGTGAACCAGACCCTGTATGTATGAAATATGCAGCAAATATCTGCCATATCAATACACACTTGAACAGCGAGATTCCAGTCGACTGCCCTTCATACTGCAGGTGTAACATTGTATGGTGTAGATATAATAATTATGTTGTACTGAAATATAATTTTATACATATAAGCACAGTTCTGTTCATATATGATACATTTTAAGATGTAACAATTTGTATATTTGAGGAGTTCGCCATACTGAATTTCTGTAATTGTATTTGGCAGTTGTCATTTTAATCAAATTATCGCCTTTACCATGTTTTCTGCATATTCTTTCTAATTTCATACACTAAGCTGACACAGCACCTTGACTCTCCTATCAGACTCTATACCTTTCTCTAAGTGCCATAAATCAAGCAGAATTATATCATAATAACGCATTTCCAGTTACAACTTTCAATAGAGAGACCAAAATGCATAGGAAGTACTGCCATTCAGTTCATGCAAATAAAATGCTTATGTTGGACAATACAAGTTGTACCACTTGCTACAAATTGTCATATAGTGTCATAATAAAAATTGACAGAACAAGGCCTTCATAGTTTTCAACAGTTAAAATTATTTTTTGTACACCTTTGCTTCTCAGACACAAATGGCAGATGTCATTTTTAAGTTGATGCATTGTAGTTGAGATTTTGCCATTGGAACTGAAGGCAAAAGGCAAATTAACCTTTTAAAGCCTACCGGTTACATGAGGCACCAACAGGTTTAACATTCAAGAATTGTACGCTCTGCCCACACTATTTATGTGTTATGTATTTATCTCAGAACAAACAGCGACTTCTGCCCCATATGACATAAACTGATTGGTGTTTATAACCGAGATGAAAAGTGTTTACTGCGTGGTGTGAACTGGATCTTTACATAAAACAGTCTGCCCTTTGTCTTTAAATGGTTAATACTTGTTTTAACAAGAAGGAATTACATAGAGTTAAATTCAATACCTAGTATTTTGTGAAATATAATTAGATTATAATGAAAATTTCAACTGATCAGTTAAATATCAGAATTTAACAATATGTGAGTTCATTTAGAATGTCTTGCTGAAAAACAAAACTGGGCACCATACTGCTTCAGCCAATAAAATTATAATGGACTATATTAAATTTATGAAAATGAATGATTTGTGTTGAGCAATGCAATTTGCAGTATCTGCTACACCTTTTCAAAAATTCAGACACACAGTCACTATGCATAACACACTGGTAATACTTCCTTTTACAAATGTTAATTTGTAAGAAACTATGCACATATTTTAAACTAAAGTCGCATGGACATGTAAGTCTTTGCAGTAACTAAATTTGGTGGAATGGAAGGAACAGTATTCTCAATACGATTATTTGAAGTGAAAGAAAGAGTTTTGAAATTCGTAACAACAAATGTCTGTTATATGCTTAACCCTTAAAAGCCTGAATTAAATCCCATCTGCTATTTGCTGGCATTATTAGGAGCTCACAATTTTCTCCACGTTAGCAGGATAAGGGTTAAATTATTAACCTTTAGGCAACTAATGTCATATATATATGGAGCACCCATTCTTGATGTTTCTAGATCACACACAACGACGCAGCACAGT
>Ga0268261_10001758_pt1 | contig 15190 bp, 6 predicted proteins | sample TergutNc150P1_FD_190353 | JGI IMG/M metagenome (GOLD analysis project Ga0268261, IMG submission 190353) | Nasutitermes corniger P1 segment gut microbial community from laboratory colony in Florida, USA - Nc150 P1 (SPAdes) (version 2) | ecosystem: Host-associated > Arthropoda: Insects > Digestive... | reverse complement strand
ATCTCTATCTGATACTGTTTCCTAACCCCCGGGTCATTTAGCTTCCTCAGATTAAATCTTCCCCCTTCAAACTTCTGTGCTGCTTGTTTTCTTACTGCTAATCTTTCCCTAACTTTTGCAACCACCCATCATATTAATGCAATGAATAAATAAATGTGTCATCATTTCCCATTATATTAGTGGAATGAACAAAAAAATTGTCATTTGTCCCCATCATATTAGTGGAATGAACTACTAAATGTGTCAATATTCCCCATCATATTAGTGCATTGAACAACTACATATATCATTAGTCCCAATCATATTAGTGGAATTAACAAATAAACATTTTATTATTCACCATCATATAAGTGCAATGAACAAATAATATGTCATTATTGCCCATCATATTTGTGCAATGAACAACTAAACGTGTCATTATTCCACATCATATTAGTGCAATGAACCACTAAATGTGTCATTATTCCACATCATATTAGTGCAATGAACAACTAAATGTGTCATTATTCCCCATCATATTAGTGCAATGAACAACTAAATGTTTCATTATTGCACATCATATTATTGCATTGAATAACTAAAATTTCTTTATACCACAAAATATTATTGCAATGAACAACAAATCTGTCATTATTCCCATCACATTAGTGGAATGAAGAACTAAAAGTGTCATTATTTCCCATCATATTAGTGCAATGAACAAATAATATGTCACTATTCCCCATCATATTAGTGCAATGAACAACTAAATGTGTTACTATTCCACATCATATTCGTTCAATGAACAACCAAAATGTCATTATTCCCCATCACATATAAGTGCAATGAACAACTAAATGTGTCATTATTCCCCTACATAATAGTGGAATCATAATAGTTATAAGAACAACTGAAAGTGTCATTATTCCCCATCATATTAGTGCAATGAACTACTAAATGTGTCATTATTCCACATCATATTAGTTGTATGAACAACTAAATGTGTCATTACTCCCACCATATTAGTGGAATGAACTACTAAAAGTGTCATTATTCCCCATCATATTAGTGACAAGTACAAATATAAGTGTCATTATTCCCCACTATATTAGTGCAATGAACATCTAAAAGTAAAATTATTCCCCATCATATTAGTGCAATTTAAAAAATTATCAATATTCCCCATCATATTAGTTGAATGAAGAACTTAATGTATCATTAATCCCCATCATATTAGTGGAATGAAATACTAAAAGTATCGCTATTCCCCATTATATTAGTGGAATGGTGAAATAAAATTGTCATTATTCCCAATCGTATTAGTGCAATGAAGAAATAAATGTCATTATTCCCTATCATATTTGTGCAATGAACATCTACATGTCTTATTAGTCCCCATCACGTTAGTGTGCTGAAAAATGGGCCAATATTTCCAATAATATTAGTGGAATAAAGAACTAAATGAGTCTTCATTCCCCCTAATATTAGTGCAGTGAACAACTAAAGTATCATTATTCCCCATGATATTCATGGAATGAACAACAAAAATGTCATTATTCTACATCATATAAGTGCAATGAACAACAAATTTTTTATTATTCCCCATCATATTATCGCAATTGAACATCAAAAAGTGTCATTATTCCCCTCATATTAGTGGAAATGTACAACTAATTTGTCAGTATTCCCCATTATATTCATGTAATGAACAACTAAAAGTGTCAATATTCCCCATCATATAAGTGTAATGAGCAACAAATTTTTCATTATTCCCCATCATATTAGTGCAATGAAAAACTAAATAATTCATCTACCATGATATGAGTGCAATGAAAAAAATTTTCATTATTACCCATCCTATTAGTGCAATGAACAACTATGAGTGTCATTATTTCCCATCATATTGGAGGAAATAACAACTAAATGTCTCATTATCCCACATTATATTTTTGCAATGAACAAGTAAATGTTTCATTATTCCCCATCATACTAATAGAATGAACAACAGAAGTTGTCGTTATTCCCCATTATATTAGTGGGATTATCAACTAAAATGTCATTATTCCCTATCTTAATGGTGGTAGAACATTTAAATGTGTCATTATTCCCCACCATATTTGTGGAATATACAACCAAAAAGTTGAATTAGTCCACATCATATTAGTTGAAATAACAATTAAAATTTTTATTTTTCCCCATCATATTAGTGCAATGTACAATCAAATGCGTCATTATTCCCCAACATATTAGTGCAATGAACAAATGAAAATGTCATTTTACCCCATCACATTGGTGGAATGAACAAACAAATGTGTCATTATTCCCCTTCACAATAGTGGAATGAACAACTAAATCAGTTGTTAGTCCCATCAAATAAGTGCAATTAACAGCTTTAAGTGTCATTATTCCCAATCATATTATCTCAATAAACTATTAAATGTGTCTTTGAGCCCCAACTTTTTAGTGCAATGTATAATTATATGTCATTTATCCCCATTATATTAGTACAATGAACAACAAAAGGGTCTTTATTCCCCAACATATTAGTGTAAAGAACATCTAAATATGTCATTATTCCCCATTTATTATTGCGAATAGCAACTATTAATTTCAGTATTCGCCATCATAATAGTGCCATGAATAACTAGAAGTGTCTTTACCCCCTTCATATTATTGCAATGAATAAATAAAAGTTACAATATTCCACATCACATTAGAGGAATGAACAAGTATAATTGTCATTAGTCCCCATTATATTAGTGCAATGAACAACCAAATATGCCATTACTCCCCAATATATTAGTGGAAGAAACAGCTAAATGTGTTATTATTCACCTTCATATTAGTGCAATGAATAACTATATATGTCATCATTCCCCATCATATTAGTGCAATGAACAACTAAAAGATTCTTTAAGCCCCATCATACAAGTGCAACAAATAACCAAAATATTCATTATTCACCATCATATTAGTGGAAAGAAAAACTAAATTTGATATTATTCCCCATCATATTACTGCAATGAACAACTAAATGTGTTATTATTCCCCATCATATTAGTGGAAATAAGAAATAAATGTGTCATTATTACTCATTATATTATTGTGATGAACAACCAAAAATGACATTATTCGCCATCATGTTATTGGTATGGACAACAACTAAATGTTTCATTATTACCCATTACATTCGTGCAATGCACACATAAATATGTCATTAGTACCATTCATATTAATGTAATGAACAACTTAAAGTGTCAGTAGTACCCAGCATATTAGTGGGATAAACAACTAATTGTCCTAATTCCCCATCATATTAGTGCAATGAGCAACTAAATTGTCATTAGTCCCCATCATATTAGTGGGATGAACAAATAAATGTGTCATTATTCCCCATCGTATTGGTGGAATGAACAACTAAATGTCTCATTATGCAACAACATATTAGTGCAATGAAAGTGTAAATGGGTCTTTAGACCCATCATATCAGTGCAAATGTACAACCAAAAGAGTCATTAATCCCCAATATATTAGTCAAATTAACAACTAAATGTGTCATTATTCCCCACCATATTAGTAGAATGAACTATAAAATGTTCCATTTTTCCCCATCATATTAGTGGAATGAACAACAAAATGTGGCACTATTCCCTTTCATATTAGGAAAATGAGCAACTAAATATGTCATTAATCCCCAACATAATAGTGCAATGAACAACTAAATTTTCATTATTCCCCATCATATTATTAGAATGAACAACCAAAAATGCCATAATTCCCCATCATATTAGTGCAATGAACAAGAAAATTGTCATTATTCCCCATCAGAATAGTGGAATGAACAACTAAAATTATGTTAATCACCAACGAATTAGTGGAATGAACAAGAAAATTGTCATTATTCCTTATCATATTAGTGCAATGAAGAACTAAATGTGTCATTATTACACAACATATTAGTGGAAAAACAAATAAAATTGTCATTATTCATCAGCATAGTATTTCAATGAGCATCAAAATGTGTCATTATTCCCCATCATAATATTGGAATTAGCAACCAAAGGAGTCATCATTCCCCATCGTATTAGTGGAATGACCAAAAGAATTGTCATTATTGCCCATCATATTAGTGCAATGAACAACTAAAAGTGTCATAAATCCCCATCATATTAGTGCAATGAACAACTAAAAGTGTCATAAATCCCCATCATATTAGTGCAATGAACGATTAAATTTGTCATTATTTTCCATCATATTAGTGGAATGAACAACTAAATTTGTCATTATTCTCCATCATATTAGTGCAATGAAGAACTAAATGAGTCATTATTCCCAAACATATTAGTGCATTTAACAACTAAATGTTTCGTTAGTCCCCAACATATTAGTGCAATGAACAACTGAATGTGTCGTTTTTACCCGTCATATGAGGAGAATGAACAACAACATGAGTCATTATTTCCCATCACATTAGTGGAATTAACAACTAAATTTGTCATTATTCCCCATCATATTAGTGGAATGAACAACTATATGTGTAATTATTCCACATCATGTTAGTGCAATGAACAACTAATTGTGTCATTATTCCCCATCTATTAGTGCAATGAAGAACAAAATTTGTCATTATTCCCCATCATATTTGTGGAATGAACAAGTAAAATGTCATTATTCCCCATCATATTAGTGGAATGAACAACTAAAACGGTCATTAATCCCATCATATTAGTGCAATGAACAAGAAAATGTGTCATTTTACCCACCATAATTGTGCAATGAACAACTAACTTGTCATTAGTCCCAATCATATTAGTGTTAGGAACAACATAAATTGTCTTTGATCCCATTCATATGAGTGCAAGCAGCAACAAAAGAGCCATTAGTAACAATCATATTAGTGCAAGGAAGAAAATTGTCATTAGCTCCAATCATATTACTGCAAGGAAAAAAATGACGCTAGTCCCCATCATATTAGTGCAAGGAACAAAAGAAATGTCATATTCCCCATCATATTAGTGCAATGGAATACAAAGTGTGTCATTAGTCCCCATCAAATTAGTGAAAGAAATAACATAATTGTCATTCATCCACATCATAATAGTGCAAGGAACAATAAATGTGTCAATATTCCCCACCATATTGGAAGTAGGAACAAAATAAGGTGTCATTATTCCTCTTTATATTAGTGGAAAGAAAAACTACAATGTCATTATTCCTGATCTTATTAGTGAAATGAACAAATAAAACTGCCGTTAATTCACCATCAAATTAGTGGAAAGAAGAACTGATGAAGAGATTATTCCCCATTATATTAGCAGAATGTACAACTAAAATTATCATTATTCCCCATCATATTAGCAGAATGTACAACTAAAATTGTCAATATTCCCCTCCATATTAGTGGAATGAAAATCTAAATGTGTACTTAGCACCATCATATTAGTGGGATGAACAACCAAATATGTCATTATTCCCCATCATATTAGTTGAATGTACAACTAAATGTGTCATTCGTACCCATAATATTTGTGCAATGAACAACTAAATGTGTCATTTTTCCCCACAGTATTAGTTCAATGATCAAATAAAAGTGTCATAATTCCCCATCATATTAGTGGGATGAACAACCAAATGTGTCATTATTCCCCATCATATTAGTTGAATGTACAACTAAATGTGTCATTAGTACCCATCATGTTTGTGCAATGAACAACTAAATGTGCCATTTTTCCCCATAATATTAGTTCCATGATCAAATGAAAGTGTCATAATTCCCCATCATATTAGTGGAATGAACAACTAAATGTGTCATTATTCCCCATCATATAAGTGGAATGAACAACTAAATATATAATTAATACCCATCGTATTTGTGCAATGAACAACTTAATGTGTCATTATTCACCACCATATTAGTGGAATGAACAAATTAATGTGTCATTCCCCATCAAAATTGTGGAATGGAAAACTGAAATTTCATTTTACCCAATCATATTAGTGCAAAGTACAACAAAGTTTTCATTATTCCCCAACATATTAGTTCAATGAACAACTGAAAATAACATTATTCAACATCATATTAGTGGAAAGAAAACTAAGTGTGTCATTATTCCCCATCACATTATTGGAAATTTCAACTAAAAATGTCATTATTTCCCTTCATATTATTGGAATTAACAACTAAATGTGTCATTATTCCCCAACATATAAGTGAAGGGAACAAGTAAATTTGTCTTTAATCCCAATTTTATTGGTGTAATTAACAACTACATGTGTACTTATTACCCATCATATTAGTGTAATGAACACCTGATAGTGTCGTTACTACCAGTCATATTATATGAAAGGACAAATATATTTTTCATTATTCCCAATCATATTAGGGCAATGAACAATGAAATTTGTCATTATTCCCAATCATATTAGTGGGATAAAAAACTGCACTTTTCATTACTCCACATCATATTCGTGGAATGAACAACTAAATGTGTCATTATTCCCCATCAAATTAGTGAAATGAACAAATAAATGAGTCATTATTCCCCATCATATTATTGGAATGTACAACTAAATGCGTCATTATTCCCCATCAAATTAGTGAAATGAACAAATAAATGAGTCATTATTTCCCACCATATTAGTGGAAGTAACAAATAAATTTGCCATTATTCCCCATCACATTAGTGGAATGAACAACTAAATGTGTCATTATTCCACATCATATTAGTGCAATGAACAACTAAATGTGTCATTAAAACACATCATATTAGTGCAATGAAAAACTAAACATGTCTCTAATCCCCATTATATTACAACAATGTACAACTAAACGTGTCATTATTCCCCTTCATATTAGTGGAACGAACAACTAAATGTGTCATTATTCCCCATCACATTAGTGAAATGGACAACTAAATATGTCATTATTCCCCATCATATAAGTGGAATGAACAACAAAATTGTCATTATTCCCCATCATATTAGTGGAATGAACAACCAAAAGTGTCATTATTCCCCATCATATTAATGTAAAAAGCTACGGAATTTGTCATTATTACCCATCATATCATTTGAAAGGGCAACTAAATTTCTCATTATCCACAAATATATTAGAGAAATTAGTGGTATGAAGAACTGAAAGTGTCATTATTCCAAATAATATTAGTGTATTCAACAACTAAATATATCTTTATTTCCCATCATATTAGTGGAATGAACACCTAAACATTTAATTCTTTCCCATTATGTTTGTGCAAATTATCATATAATAATGCCATTATTACCCATCATATTAGTGGAATTAACAACTAAATTTGCTATTATTCCCCATCATATTAGTGGACTGAACAACTAAATCTGTCATTATTCCACATCATGTTAGTACAAAGAACAACTAAATGTGTCATTATTCCACATCATATTAGTACAAAGAACAACAAAATGTGTCATTATATCCCATCATATTATTGTAATGAACAACTAAAAGTGTCATTAATCCCCATTATATTACTACAAAGAACAATATAATGTGTGATTTTTTTCCTTCATATATGTGGTATGAACTACTAAATGTGTCATTATTCCTTATCATATTAGTGAAATGAGCAACTAAATATGTCATTATTCCCCATCATATTAGTGGAATGAACAACAAATATGTCATTATTCCCCATCATATTAGTGCATTGTGCTACTAAATGTGCCATTATTTCCCATCATATTAGTGGAATGAACAACTTAAATTGTCATTATTCCCCATCATATTAGTGGAATGAACAACTTAAATTGTCATTATTCCCCATCATATTCGTGCAATGAAACTCTAAATGGTTCATTATAACCCATCATATTAGTGAATTGAACAACTAAATGTGTCATTATTCCCCATCCTATTAATGGAAAGAACAACTATAAATATCATTATTCCCCATCATATTAGTAGAATGAACAACTAAATGAATCATTAAAACCTATCATTTTATGGCATTAAAGAACTAAATGTTTATTAGCCCCAACAAATTACTGTGATGAACAAGGAAAATTGTCATTATTCCCCATCACCTTAGTGCAATGAACAGCTAAACGTGTCATTAAACCCGTCACTTATATGTGGGATGAACTACTTAATGTGTCATTGTTCCCCTTTATATTAGTGGAATGAACAATTAAAAGTGTCACTGGTCATCATCATATTAGTTTGAGAATCAATTAATGTGTCATTATTCCCCATCATATTAGTGAAATGAAAAAATAAAATTGTGTTTTTTCTCCATCACATTAGCAGAAAGAAGAAATAAAATTGTCATTTCCCATTATATTACTGCAATGAACAACTAAAAGAGCCATTAATCCTCATCATATTAGTGTAATGATCGAAGAAATATGTCATTTTTCCCATCATTTTAGTTGAAAGAACAATTAAAACTGTCACTTACACCATCATATTAGTGGAATGAACAACTGAATGTGCCATTATTCCCCCATCATATTAGTGTAATGAGCTACTAAATTTATCATTATTCACAATCATATTTGTGGAAATAACATAAGATTATCATTATTACCCATCATATTAGTTCAATGAACAATTAAATGTGCCATTTTTCCCCATCATATTAGTTTAATGAACAACAAAAAATGTGACTACTCCCCGTCATGTTAGTGGAATAGGCAAATAAATATATCAGTATTCACCATCATATTAATGCAATCAACAACTAAATGTGCCATTATTCCTTATCATATTAACGTAATGAACAACTAAATTGTCACTATTGCCCATCATATTTGTGGAATGAACAACCAAAATGTCATTTTTACTCATCATATGTGTTGAATGAACAACTAGAAGTGTCATTATTCCCCATCATATTTGTGGAATGAACAACTAAATGTGAAGTTATTCCCCAACATATTAGTGAAATGAACAACTAAATGTGAAGTTATGCCCCATCATATTTGTGCAATGAACTAGTAAATGTGCCATTAATCCCCCTCATATTAGTTTGAAGAACAAATAAAAGTGTCACTATTCCCCATCATATTAATGCAATGAACAACTAAATGTGCCATTATTCCCTATCATATTAATATAATGAACAACAAAAAGTCACTATTCCCCATCATAATATTAGAATAAGCAACTAATAGAATCATTATTCCCCACTATATTAGTGCAAAGAAAACAACTAAAATGTCATTATTCCTCATCATATTAGTTGAATGTACAACTCGAAGTGTCACTATTACCCATCATAATATTAGAATGAGCAACTAATATAATCATTATTCCCCACTATATTAGTGCAAAGAAAACAACTAAAATGTCATTATTCCTCATCACATTAGTTGAATGAACAACTCGAAGTGTCACTATTCCCCATCATATTAGTGGAATGAACAACTAAATATGTCGTTATTCCCCAGAATATTAGTAGAATGAACAACTAAAATTGTCATTATTCCCCATCATTTTAGTGCAGTGAACAACTACATGTGCTATTGTTCCCCCTCATATTAGTGTAATAAACAACTTAATGTGTCATTATTCCTTATCACATTAGTGGAATGAACAACTAAAATTTTCATTATTTCCCATAATATTAGTGGAATGAACAACTAAAATGTCATTATTCCCCATCATATTAGTGAAATGAATAATTAGAATTTTGATTATTCTCCATCATATTAGTGGAAAGAACAATTAAAAGTGTCATTTTTGCGCATCATATTTGTGTAATGAACTACTAAATGTGCCATTATTCCCCATCTTATTAGTGTAATGAACTACTTGAAATGTCATTATTCACCAGCATATTAGTGGACTGAACAACTAAATTTGTCATTTTTCCCCATCATATTCGTTCAATGAACAACTAATTGTGCCATTAATCTCCATCATATTAGTGTAATGAACAACCAAAAGTGTCATTATTCTCCATCATTTTAGTGGAATTGACAACTAGAAATGTCATTATTTGCCAACATATTATTGGAATGAACAACTAAAAGTCCCATTATTCCCCATCATATTTGTGGAATAAGCAACTAAATTGTCATTTTTCCCCATCATATTAGTAGAATGAACAACTAAAATTGTCATTATTCCTCATCATATTCTTGCAATGAACATGTAAATATGCCATTATTCTCCATCATATAAGAATAATGAACAACTAAATGTGTTATTATTCCCCATCATATTAGTGGGATGACCAACTAGAGGTGTCATTATTCCCCGTCATATCAGTGGAATGAACAACTGAAAGTGTCATTATTCCCCATCATATTAGTACAATTTACAAATAAATGTGTCATTATTCCCGATCATATTAGTGCAATGAACAACTAAATTTGTCATTATTCCACATCATATTTGTGCAATGAACAACTAAATGTGTTCTTAGTCTCAAATATATTAGTGGAATTATGAACTAAGTTTGTTATTATTCCCCATCATATTAGTGCAATCAACAAATAAAAATGTCATTAGTCCCTGTCATATATGTGCAATGAACAACTAAATGTGTCATTTTTCCCCATCATATTAGTGCAGTGAACAACTTAATGTGTCTTTTTTTCCCCATCATATTAGTGGAATGAACAACTAAACTTGTCATTATTCCCATCATATTACTGGAATGAACAACTACAATTTTCATTATTCCCCACCATATTAGTTGTATTAACAATTAAAATTTTCCTTAACCCCCGTCATATTTTTCCAATGAACAATTAAAAATGTCATTAGTCCCCATCATATTAGTAGAATGAACAATTAAGTTTTCCTTATTCCCCGTCATATTAGTTGTATAATCAACTAAATGTGTCATTATTCCCCATCGTATTTGTTCAATGAACAACTAATAGTGTCATTCTCTATCATATTAGTGCAATGAACAACCAAATGTGTCATTAGTTCCCATCATATTAGTGGAATTAAAAACTAAATGTGTCACTTTTCCCCATTATATTAGTGTAATGAACAACTTAATCTCTCATTATTGCGCATCATATTATTTTATTGCTATGTCCAACCAAATGTGTCATTTGTCTCCATCATATTAGTGCAATGAACAAAAAAATTGTTATTAGTTCCCATTATATTTGTGCAATGAACAACTAAAAATGTCATTATTCCCCATCATATTAGTGGAATGAACAACTAAATGTGTCAGTATTGCCCATCATATTAGTGCAATAAATAACTAAATGTTTCATTATTTCCCATCATATTAGTGCAATGTACAACTAAATGTGTCATTAGTTACCATGATATTAGTGAAAGTAATAACCAAAACTTCATTAGTACTCATGATATTAGTGTAAGAAAGAATGAATTGTGACATAAGTATCTATGATAGAAGTGTAACAATCACAATCTCTTGTGCAATTTCCCCCAGTCTCTTTGGTAATAGTATTCAGAGAAGACATTTTGAGTGTGAGTGTGTGTGTTTTTTTTCGTGGTTTTGGGTGTAGGTAAATATAAGCCATAGGAGTTGCTTTTCAAAAACAGGATTGTCAATATTGATCTGGACCATTTCCAGATGAAAATTTATTTCTGCCAGTGTCATATTACCAAGTAACGGAAGGCAGACTTCTGAATTTTTGTGACGCATCATGTGATATAAAGTAAGATATTACAGAGATGCCTATGGCATTACACATATCCACAGCACTGCACTATATGGCACAATGAAAACTAAAAATCTGTTCATATTTGTCTAAAAATTACGACGCACTATTTAAGGATAAAAATTTAGATCTTGTAGAACAAGAGGTGATGCACAGCTCCCTTAGTACACATGGCAAAACACGAAGACAGTAAAGTTTAAATTTCAATAAACTAAATTAAAAGAACACTTCGATGCTTGGAAACCAGCACAAACACCAACACAGCAAAAGATGTGATAACTTATAAACAGCTTTTGTGTTGCAAATGTCATTTGCAGGAAAGAGATCTTGAAGATAAGTGCTATATGGCTTTATATTTTGCCTCCGTTACTGGATGTCGCAAGCTTAAATGTATGCACAAGTGATAGAATGCTCAGTGCCGGCAATTAGCCAATGTTATGCTTTCTGTCTGATTTTCAGTGAACCAAGTCAGGTATCCATCACTTATTGAACTATATCTTACACGTGAATGTAAGTTTGGAGACGACACTGCTATAATGGAATTTCAATGGGAAGTTATTAAAAACATATTTTAAAAACTTCAAAATTTTTAAAGGATATCTCCATCTCTTCCAAAATACTATATTTAGCAAAACAAAAGATTATACTCAGCGATGCTTTACTTACATAATTTGGCAGCATATAATATAAAACCATCCCATACAGATTTCCTGCTTGGCCACTCCGTATCAAAAATACACCATGACATAATGTATAACTAACAGGCTGTTTTTCTCAAAACAAACCTACAGAACATGCTATAGCTTCTGCCCCTGACATTACTTCCCATTCTTACTCAAAGATCTACAGTCTGAGGCACTGAGAGCATCGCAACATGCACCATAGAAGACATGCATGTTGACAGGAAAGTAAGTCCTATCTGTCTGTCCGAATGATACACATGAATACAGAAAACTAAACCCTATCTGTCTCTCCTAAGGACACGCACGAATACAGGACAATAAACCCTATCTGTCTGTCTGAAGGATACACATGAATACAGGTAAGTAAACCCTATTTGTCTGTCCTAAGGACTTGGATGATGACAGTAAAGTAAGCCTTATCTGTCTAAGGACAGTCTACTGAGCAGTAAACTGACTCAAAAACTGTAATGTTATTACTTTTGCGATATTTTATAAATTGTTGTTCCAAGGCCATAAATGTTTTTTTTTTTATTTGGCACCGTATAAATGCCTAGGGAATATATTAAAATTCGAAATACATTTTAAATTGTATTATATCGTTGTCACAAGTCAGGGTCATTCACGACAGTGACCAGAGAATTAGCAAAGTATAAATTAGATTTAGTGGGTGTACAGGAGGTTAGGTAGGACAAAAGTAGGGATTTAAGAGCTGGGTAATTTTATTGATTTCTACAGAAAAATAAACGAAGATCATTAATCGGGAACAGGATATTTTGTATACAATAGAATGCTAAGAGTAACTAAAAGAGTCGAGTTTGTTAGTTACATGATCCTATAGAAGTCTGACAAGTCGCTGGTGTAATATAATTTTTTTGAATGTGCATGCAACTAGTGAGGAAAATGTGATGATTCAAAAGACAGTTTTTATGAGGAATTAGAGCAGGTTTTCGATCATTTTCTAAGTACAATACAAAACTTTTTTAGGAAATTTTAATGCAAAAGTGGGGAGAGAGAATATTTTCAAACCGACAATTGGAAATGACATCAGGATACTAAAGAAAATGTTGTTAGAATAGAAAAATTTGCCATTTCAAAAAATCCATTTGTTAAGAGCACGATGTCCCACACCGAAACATTCATCAAAAAACTTGGCCTTTTCCAGATGGGAGGACTCACAAACAGATTGATCACATATCGATAGATAAGAGATAGCTTTCGATTATAATCCATGTACGGTATTTCAGGGGATCTGACTATGATACTGAACACAAGCTGGTGGTTGCAAAAGTTAGGGAAAATTGGCATTAATTAAAGAAGCAGCACAGAAGTTTAATATTAAAAGATTTTAATCTCAGGAAGCTAAATGATTTGGAGATTAGGAAACAGTATCAGATGAAGATCTCAAACAGGTTTGCAGTTCGGAAAATCTAAGTGGTAAGAAAAACATAAGTGGTCCGACAATAAAGATCGCGAACTCGTCGTGGTAAAACTGCTACATACCTCACTGCTGAGTACCACCGTGGTCGCCTTCAAAGTACTCACCTTGGGAAGCTATGCACCGATGCCAGCACCTAGTCCACCCTTCAAAACAATTTTGGAACTGGTTTTGTGGAATGGCCTTCAGAGCGGCCATTGTACTAATCCTGATATCATCAACGTAATCAAAATGCCTTCTTTCAATATTTTCTTTATCTTCAGGAACAGAAAAAAGTCACTGGAGGCTAGATCCGGTGAATAGGTAGGGTGTTCCAACACAGTTATTTGTTTAGTAGCTAAAAACTCCCTCACAGACAGTGCCGTGTGAGCAGGTGCACTGTCGTGATTCAAGATCCATGAGTTGTTGGCAAAAATTCGGGTCGTTTCCGTCTAACGTATTCACGCAACCTTCCCAGTTCTTCCAAATAGTAATTGGTTGACTGTTTGTCTAGTTTTTACAAATTTATAAAGAATAATCCTTATAATATAAAAAAGTCAGCAATATTTTTCGACTCTTGATTTGGATTGGCGGAATTTTTTGGTCGAGAGGAATTGGCAGTCTTTCATTGTGCATTTAGCCGCTTCGTTTCAGGGTCGTATTGGTAGACCCATGTTTCATCACCTGTGATGAAACGGCCCAAAATGTCATATTGCCTCTCCAAGTTTAACAAAAAGTTTAATGTTCTTTCGCTGCTCCGTCATTCTCGCGGTGGCACACCAAAACACACGCAGACAGTAATAGATGCCACTCAGAAACAGACTGACATAGATCAACAACACAACTGTAAAACGCTGATATGTCAAGTCATCGAACCATACTAAAGCTTTTGTCCAGCGCTGTCACGGCAAGAACACGGTGGCGAGTTCGCGAACTTTATTGTCCGACCACGTAAATAGGGCTTGGGAAAACATTAGAGAGAATATAAAAATTTCAACTAAAAAGAGTCCAGATCTGTGCGAATTGAAGCAGGATAAACCATGGTTTGATGAAAAAGGTTTCCTTTTTTAGATCAAAGGAAGCAGCCTAAAACGCAGTGTGTGTCGGATCCAAACCTAAGCAATGTAGGTAAACTAGACAACGTAAGACGTGATGCTAGGAGACATTCCAGGAACAAAAAGAAGGAATATTCGAAAGCTAAAATTGAAGAAATTGTAAGTAGCAGTAAGATAAAAAATATCAGATATTTGTGTAGTGGCATCAATGACTTTAAGAAGGGTTACCGCCCTAGAACTAATATAATAAAGGATGAGAAGGGTGATTTGGATCAGACTTCTAAAGTATTTTCGTTAGGTGGAGGATCCATGTCTCTCAGCTGTTCAATGTACATGGTATATATGATGTTAGGCAGATAGAAATAAAGACAGCGGTGCCTTTGAAGTTTAGATAGCTGTTTAAAAGCTAAAAAGGCGTAAATCAC
>Ga0268261_10001757_pt1 | contig 15190 bp, 6 predicted proteins | sample TergutNc150P1_FD_190353 | JGI IMG/M metagenome (GOLD analysis project Ga0268261, IMG submission 190353) | Nasutitermes corniger P1 segment gut microbial community from laboratory colony in Florida, USA - Nc150 P1 (SPAdes) (version 2) | ecosystem: Host-associated > Arthropoda: Insects > Digestive... | reverse complement strand
AAAAAAAAATTTTTTTTTTTTTTTTTTTTTTTTACATATAATTGTAAATTTGTATGGCTCCAAATGAAGCAACTTTGTAAGAGTGTGTACAGATTACTGTAATGCACCAATTTCCTGTGACAGGCACCTTAGGGTTTTTGTGAACATGCTTCTGAACACTCCAGTATTATCTAGTGTTTCTTCTGAAAGAACACACAGGGATTACTGTCACTTCTACTTTAACAAAGAACGTGCTTGAAATCTGTTCACCAAGTGAAGGAACTGAAACACCAGCAAACCAATTTCTACATTTTCTGCAAAATACTTCATAGGATTTATTCCTTATACAAGCATCCACAACAAAAATCTGTATCACACCACACTGCACATTCATGAACAATATATATATATAAATAAATAAAATAAAATAAAGAATAAAATAACTCTGTGTCACAGTATATTTGTAATCTCAAAAACAAAAAACAATTCACATTTTTTATGCCCAGCTCACGTGACAACTTTTGGATGACATAATGCAACTGTATGTGCTGCAGTAAGACAACAGAAGATGAGTCATGCTCTGCCTGATCAAGCTGCTATATATGCATGGGTTCCACTTTTCAGTTAACTCCCTGTATGTACACAGCACAACATGAAGAATATATGAGGCACTGGGCTAGACCTCAACATTATAACATAAATGGTTAGTTTCATGCTCCTGCTTATAACCACAGGAAAAAGGCCCTTGGCTACCAGTGGACAGAAAATATCTATGACATACTTCAATACATGACAGTTACTAATAAACCCAATTTTTTATGCATACATATTAAGGATAATAATGTGGATCAACTTAGTGTTTAACATTGTCTTCAGAACAAAAAAGTGGTCTTAAAGAACAATAAATTTTGTGTTTGTGCCACCACAAATAAATTCTGAAACAAACAAACAAATTTTTAACATTCGTGGGTCCGTGCATAGTAATAATATTCTACTATATAAATCCCAACAAGATGCACATGTTGCAGAGTTTATTTTATCTGAAAACTGCTCTACATGTTTCGGGTGTTACTATCACCCATCTTCAGGAGCACAAACAACTGTAATTACAGCATCTCGTAACCGTTACACCTGTAATAGATGGAGTTAAATTTACCAATAAGAGTACCTACAGATTAGATTAAAATCACAATTTTTGTTGATAATGTATACTCTGCGGAAAATGCAAATTGTTCTATAGAATAATGAATGATGTACATGCCCGTATTGTTGTCTGCTGTTATTTTGGAAGAGTTGGAAGTGATTTGAGTGTGTTGTGGGTGGCATATTGATCTGTTTTTATTTTCATGTGGTTGCTGACATAAGCGTGTTGTCGTTGGCCTATTGAAATAAGGGGTTCTGTTCACCTGTGCTTTGTTCCGTGATGAGATTTCCATTGTGATAAAATGTTTGAATAAACAGTTGTTTATAGGAGATTAACATTGACATCTTATGTACGGGTTTGAGTAGGGACATAGTGTCTGTAATAGATCCACATTCGTGTAAATTTTGTAGTATATGCTGTGCGTAGGCAGACTGAAGGTCATTGTTCCTGATGTAACATATACATTCTGGGTGTCTCTGATTTAGATTTCTGCTAGTCTCTCCTATGTATGACATTTTACATGTATTACAAGTGGGTTTGTAAATTCCGATAAAATAAACTCTGTAACATGTGCAACTTGTTAGGATTTATATAGCAGAAAATCAAACAAACTTTACAAAATATGATTATTCAAGTCATCTGTGATATAATGCCATGACAACTGGGAAATAGTTACAGATGTTTCAGAGAAGCTTGCTGCCCAAATCTTCAGGGTCTAAGTAGTCCAGAGACATTTGCCCTAGTTACCCTCTTCCAGGGCCTGGAGAATCCAATTATGGGTACTCTGCTTCATGCCTCAAGACTGTTGCTTAACCATGCACTATCCTATCCCCATGCTTTACATTCCAGAAAGTATCTTTCACCTATTTTCATCCTCAACACATCTTCCTCTTAGCTTCCTCCCTGGTTGTTTTGGCCCCAGGCCTTGTGCATCCACCATCTCCAATTCAGTCACTCATACATACAGCCACATCCTTTCCTCCAGTCCCTATATATACCCTGATTCTCCCACAAGGGTTACTCTTCTACCCTGAAGATGGAAGCAAAAGGTTTCTCTGAAACGTTGGCATATTTCCACCAGAACACATGGCCTCAGCTTTCAGAACTTGGCACTCTTTATTACTTGTTACAGTTCACGAAATAAGAGCTAGAAATTAGAAGCTCTGAGCAGAATGCATAAAGCTTATTTCCTACCATTCACAATACTATCATGGTTGTTTTATTTTACTTGTGCATTATTTATTCTTTAAGGACACAGTCTGTACACATATCAAATGTGGTGGATACAATCTCCCAGTTCTGCATCAACACCATGTTTGTGATAGTCAACATACAGAAAATAATCCATACATACTTGTAACGTCTAGATACGCTTATGATATATCTGTATACCATACTTTGCAGCCCAAACTCCATTGGCAGATTAGTTATCATCATAAAACCAAGGTAAGTGAAATAGTTTTACGTAACTGCCATGTTGTCAGTCTACATTCTACACCAACACTACCTCTGCAGAAATTACATGTTTGTTGAATATTTATCATATGGCATTTCAGGACCATAACTCAAGTGATAACAGTGCTTAAACTGGACCAGGGACTGATTACGAAGTTTGAAGATTGGAAGAGGAGTTAGACAAGGATGCTATCTGTCATCAATTCTAACAATTTGTACAGCGTGTACCTTACCAAGGAAGTTCTTGTACGGTTTTGAGACTTCAAAATAGGAAAATTCATTCACGCTGTGAAATATACAGATGACCTTGTGCTGCTGGCTAAGGAAGAATCAGTGCTACAGGACATGAGTGAAAGACTAAGTGAAACTGGAAGATGTTATGGAATGGAAATGAATGTGGAAAAACACAAGGTGATGAGAATCTCAAGGCAACCAACCCCATTACAGATTATGACAGTCAACAACAGCCAGATAATGTGGAATGTTTCAACTATTTGAGTAGTATGATAACCTATGATGCAAGATGTACATACGAAATTAAATCAAGGATTGCCATGGCAAAAGCAGCATTCAACATAAAGACTCTTTTCACCAGCAAATGAGACTTAAATCTAAGGAGAAAACTAGTAAAGTGCTACAATTGGAATATAGCTTTGTGTGGTGCTGAAACTTGGAGACTTCAGAAAGTAAATCAGAAATACCTGGTAAGTTTGGAAATATGGTGCCGAATTGTGATGGAAAAAGATCAGTGGGACCAACCATATGAGGAATGATTAAGTGTTACAAACAGTTAAGAGGTGAGGAATATCCTACAAACCAGAAAAAAAAGGATGGCTAGCTGGATTAGTCACATGTTGTGTAGGAACTGCCTTCTAAACATGCTACTGAAGGAAAGTTGGAGGAAAAAATATAAGTGACAGGAAGACAAGGAAGAAGATGTAAGCAACCACTGAATGCCCTTAAGGAGAAGAAAGGATACTGGAAATTGACAGTGGAAGCTCTAGCTAACTATGAGTGGATGTTCATCTATCCAAGATACAGCAACTTCTTCATTGTTCCTCAATGAAAGCAACCCCTCAAGCCTCTTTTTTTCCATTTTGTTCTTTTCTGAAAAGTTTCACGCATTTATTTTCTGGCTGTAAATACCTGTCTTCCAAAGTCCACACCCAGCAGCCAATCAGCCAGCTGTTGTGATGGACATGTCAATATGATATCCTGAAGATGGGTGGGTGGAGTTTTTCAGAAGAGTAGAACACAAGTGTTTTATTACTCATGCAGTTGTCAGTATAAAAGAACACAGTACACTCCCTGTTTTGCCAGTGTGTGTACCTATGGTTTCAAGTTATGTACCCATATGAGCCATTAATACTCTCACAGAGAACAAACATTTTCAGTCCAGACTTCACTGCACTCATGGGATTGTTCTACATTCAACAACTACAGTAATAGTGGGTAAATTATGGAGCATTCACTTGGACCTGATGTTGTCTGATATGGATTAATGGAGCTTCCAATTACAGTTGACCTTGTCCCTCAGCACGTGAAGGGAGATTCCGACACAGTAACTGATAATACCTGGGATCACTGGAAATCATGGCATTTGTTCAACCAAGCCTAAGAGTAATATCAGGCATAGTACTTAGGCCCTTGATGTAACACCAAACAGCAGTGCCCTAGTATCAGCTACGGTTGCAAGTGACCAGTCTGTGACTGTAGTTCTTTTGGAAGGGGGAACATTACGCATTCTTTTCACATTTCCATTCAGTAATGTTTTTGCAGAATGAAGTATAACAATCAAATCTAAGAAAAGATAAAAAGACACTCTGTATAACAGGATCAGTTTTACAGTCAAACTTTCATGGTACAACTATATTACACTCAATATTTTGCACTACAACTGATCTGTTTCATCCAGGATCCAAATGAGTAACCTCATGTCAGTTCCTTTGCAAACCCTGTACTTTCCCAGTAACTTGTGCTGCTCTTGTGCTCATTGGCACTGGCACCCATCTCTTATACTACTTCTTGTCACTTGAACTGTCAGATATATTTGCATTACTACAAATGGTGTTCAGACTGCAATGTCTCAACTTTTTTCTCTTCACTACCTGACAATGTATCAAAATGAAACAGGACACAAATATAGCTCAGAAAGTGTACTTTATTTCTATACCTCATACTTCCCCATAGCCTCCCTCTCAGCCCACACAATACTGCGACCACTGAACAAGTTTTTCAGACCAGTCACTCTAACACTCCTCAGGCTGCTCTTGAAACCATTTTCCTGCAGCAGTTTGATTTTAAGCATCACATGTGAAATTAATTCCTTGGAGATGTATCTTGGAGCTGCAAACAATCAGAAGACAGACAGTGCCACACATGGGTTATAGGGAGCAAGTGGAACAACTTAAAATCCAATGCTCTCTATCACCATTATGTGGCAGCACTAGTGTGGGGTCTTGCATTATCATGCTGAAGAACATCAGCTCTTTTCCCTAATAAACACAACTGATTCACTGTTTCAACCCCTTTTGGGTCTTCACATAAGTCTCAGCATTGATTTCCTTTCTTTGACCATGTATTCCTGGTCAATGATGCCTCTGTAGCCTCATAAAATGGTGTGCATACATTTTCCAGTGGAAAGTTGAGTCTTGAAATTTTTCTTTCTAGGAAAGGTGGGGTGATGATATTCAAGTGAATGGCTTTTCACTTCCAAGGTCATAGTGACGCACCTAACTTTGGTCACCTATGACAATGCTACAGAGAAACACATTACCCTCGCTTTTGTGGCGAGTGAGTAATTGCTGACACGGTTCCAATTTTGCTCTCTTCATTTCAGGAGTAAGCTGACATGGCACCCTCACAGCGCACACTTTTTTTGCAACCTAAACCTGCAATAAGCTCATTCACAACAGCTAAACCTACATTTAAATTGGCTGCTACAGTTCTCTGAGAAATTCATCAAATTTTTGCCTGTTCAAATTTTATGTTGCGGTGACAGGACTACCAGACCACAGCTGGTCTTTCAGGTCCAAATTTCTGCCATTATCCCATTATCCCTTAATTTTGTCACAACTGCCAGGATATATAGTCACAGTATCTTCACCATACAAATCCAATAATCACCTGTGAATTCTGATGGCAGTTTCACTTTCATACATCAAAAACTCATTAACTCCCTGTCGTTTGATCTGCTTTGAAACAGATGAAAACAAGTCACCAATTCTGACCCAAATACAATGCAAACCACTGTGTTTACCAAGCCACAACCAACAGCAAACTGAAGCTCAAGAAACACTGAAAAAGTTGGGTAAAGTTCCACTTCAAGTTCACACCATGTGTGCAAGATACATTTGCAGAGGCATTACTTTCCAAAAGCTCCTCATAATATAAAAAGAATTTCTTCATCACTGCAGATTTCTCTCCGTATCGTGTTGGGTAAATATGCGAAGAAATCTGATAAAAAAAACAGCAGTAACATCAACAGGAATATTACTTTGCTCACATAAGGCACAAAGGTTTCCCCACACACATCAAACATAAATTCTGCCATATGTTTAGTTCAGTGCTGCCACAAACACAGCCCATGAGTGTATCATCTTTCCACAACTTCCAGCAACTTCCTATGGCAGAGACAACTGTAAAATCAAGCTTGTACAGATCTCAAGTTACATCTGGTAGCTGCCCTTGGATATAATCATTTTGTGCTCAGGAAAGCCCATAGCTGTATCTCTGATAACAGAAACATGACAGTTATGTAAACTTTCGAGGTGAGGGTAACATTACTGCCACTCAGGGTACAACACTGAAATTTTTATGAAGACACACCAAAGAAATGTGAACTAATGTAATCGCATAAAACTCACGCTTACAAATCGAAATACACAGCACACCCGAATACACAGCTCGGAAATACTGTGTTATTATGGGGAAAAAAAAAAAATGCTTCCTCATACTTTTCACAAATTCCTTAATACAGTGTGAAGGGTGACATCAACAAAAAATTCCATTAACAAAATATGAAAGCAGTAGCAAGCATAAGAACAAAAGCAACCAAGAAGACAACACAGGTACCATATTTACCTGCAAGTATGATGACCCTAATCTACACAACCCTCCAAATATAAAATGTCTGCTACGAAACAATATTTTACTATTAACTTTATACTCATAATACACAAAGCATGTAAGATTCTAACTACTTCTATCAATCTGTGTCACTGTCTCCATCGTCACAGTAAGTGCCTTCATCTTCCTCACACTTCTAACATTTCTGTCCTCTTCAATGTTATTCCACAACATATCATCAGTCTCAAACCTTGCGTTAGACATACAGCACTTCTTAAAACCCTTCATAACTCACAGCTGAGATGCGCTGCCATAGCATTATGACCCACAATGACTAAATAATACATTTATATATCTTGATTTATAAACTTACTTGAACCCATTAACATTCACATGTAGTGGTGTTAAGAATTTAAATACATGTGTGTTCTGTTTTTTGTGCTGTGTCTGTTCCTGATCAGTCTGAGTTCATGGATCTTTCTATGGTTTTTAATTTGTGGACTGATCCAGGTTTTATTTTTTAATCTCACAGTTAACATTTAATTTCTCCATAGCCAATTTCCTGTTACTACCCTTGGAATAGATTCATTCTCATGTGTGTATCTTAACAAGTTTACTGTTTCTATTGTGTCCAGTGACTGAAAACAGCTCAAGCTAAGTGGTCCTCCAAGTTAGATGCTTCTTTGCCTGAAGACAGAGACAGAGCAGAGCTGGGTCCGAAATGTCTTCCTTCTTTAAAAAAAAAATAAGATAATGTACAAAGCCCCACCCCCCAAAAAAAAAAAGATGATTGTATCAGTTAACTTTAGTCATGTTCTGCTCTCTCTTTTGTCTACATATGACAATTTGGTAATGCAGGTCTCAGTTTGGCTCACCATGGTCTGGTTCAGAGTGATCCAGTCTGGTGTTGGCTGGTACAGCGCAGTCCGGTTCCACACAAATTTAACATGACCTCACATATTTAAGCACCAAATTTAAGGGGAAAAACCCTCATCTTGCATTACAGTAAATGCAGTTTGCAAAGACTTGTTTCTCTCATTGCTGCATGTCACATTACCAATATTGAACACAATACCTCTAATCAAGTCCCCTGAGCATAGGAAAACATGATGCCAACTCAACGAAGGCAGCCAGCCCACATGGCCTTCCAACTTATGAGTGGTGGAATGCTAGATCAGCACTCAGTAATGTGTCATGTATCACACTGCAGGTGAAAAGTGTGTGTGTGTGTGAGAAAGGCACTCTGCTGAAGACACTACTTTTGCAATGTTTTTGCAAAGCATGCATAATGGAAAAAATGTTGCTGAAAGTCATCCTGGATCAACAGAGTGGTGCAAAGCAATGTAGAGAATAGTGGAAAATCTTAAATGACATGTTCAGTGCTGGACAATGAGAAAATACGAATGCCTTATGCTCGAACTGAATGGAAACTTGACAGTATTGGAGCTCAAATGGCGACAAGCCCCAGAAAATCCTAGTGCCAAATGGTTGTTCGAAGTGTGTTGTCAAAATCCTAGACTTTCAATTCCCAGTGGACACAGGCTTCCTATGTGTTAAAGCTACCCTGATAGCTGCCATGTTCTGAGACATGATCAGAGGTATGTAGTGTATAACCTTGCTTGAATAAAACAGGCATAAGCCCATGCTGTAGAACCATGATGGGGCCTAGCATAATGACTGAATTCATAATACTCAAAACAACCAGTCTTTCACAGACTGTCTATATTTTCCATCACAGAACATTATTATAAATATTTACCCAAGTTCCTGACTATAGCGGGCTGGGTAGCATAGTCGGTATTTCAACTGGCTATAGGCTGGATGGTCCGGGGATTGAATCCCGGTGGGGGCGAGATGTTCCACACCTGTCCAGACCAGCCCTGTGGCCCACCCAGCCTCCTGTACAATGGGTACCAGGTCTTTCCTGGGGTAAAGAGCGGCCGGGGTGTGACGCTGACCCCTCACCCCCTTCTAGTGCCATGGTCATGAAAGGGCAGAGCTATACCTCTACTCCCCCTACAGGCCATATGGCCTGTACAGAGCCTCAGTGCCTGTATAAGGGTGCACTTTAGCTTTACCTTTACCTGCCTATAAAAAATTGTAAACAGTACTAATAAATAATAAAATACACTGACCAAGATGCTGGAGGTACTGCAGAGTGCGCTCATATCCATGTAGAGTGGAATCAGGGTATTCTGCTTGTTTCTGGAGTAGCTCCAAGGCCTTTCGATGCAGCCCCTTTGTTTGGTAGAGAATGATAAGTTCGCTATACTTCTGGTGTTTCTTCAGTGTCTTCTCAGTCTCTCCCAGATGACAGTGGTTTAGCCGCAGCAAAGGTGCCACTAGTGCATCATTTGTCTACACAAAGGATAACCTACGTTTCAGCATAAGTTCATTTAGCTACATATGCAAGGACTTGTGCACTACCTACTTCTACCACATAAAGTGTGGCACTAGGAACACGTACGTACACAGTTAACATATTTCTCTGAATGTAAGATGACGGTTCTCCTTAAATTTGGTGCTGAAATATGTGGTGTCATCTTAAATTCACATATGAAGTGCCAACATGGTACACGCCCATCTCAATGAGACCATGCCAAGCCAAACTAAAGTGTGCACTGCCGAATTGTTGCAAGTATAGTGGGAAGAAAGAACAGACCATTCTGTAGGATTTTTAGCTCTGAGCCATTCAGCATTACAGTTCACTCACTGTGTTGGTAAAATAGCAGACCATGTGGAGAAGAGAGTTTGACTGTATTCCAAATGGTGTCGGACAAACTTAAGACAATAATTAATCACACCGAGAAAACAAATACATGCAATGCAGCAAAACATTAAAGGTTTCAGAAGCCAATGTTCTAGGGTGAAGGAAACAGACCACAAACTCATAAGCATAAATGCCACCTGAAAATCTTTCAGCGGACCCAATCATGGTTGATTCCAGGAACTACAACATGACATGAAATGTTCGAGTTTGTGCACTCAGAAAGAAAAATGGGAGTGCCAAATACACGTAACGTGATAAAACATAAAGCATGGGTAACTGCCAAATGACACATCATGTGACATCAGTTAAAGGACAGCATGGGTTGAGGCATATGTACAATACAGCAGAAAGGTTTCTCTCCACACTCAAGAACTTCACATTGCCAAAAATTCCCAGCAGAGTTCCAGGAGACACTCAATGCTTTTCAGTGACATGTGATTGAATTACACAATGAACCAAATGTCAACTTATGCATACTGCACAAAAGCAAGGACATCTGTGAGCTCTCTAGTTATAATGCTTCTAATTCCTTACGGTCTTCACTGGGGAGGACACTGCCTTTTCAAAGGTTTATGTTAAACCTGGCAGGGAAAATTCCATGCTCCAGTGAAGCTGAGGGCTATGCCAGCAGTATCATAATTCTGGATACATCAACCAAGCCAGACAGATCATAGCAGAAGAGCCGGACAAAGTGTCCCACTAAGAGAGGGAAGGGAAGGCTCTTTTGGCATTTGCCAACTTCTCTAGAGCTGCACACCCCAAAATCAAAGCCTGGCCCTCCATGCTGGGGGTTGGGCATGAGGCTCAAAACCTCAGCCTGGAAAAAATAATGTTGAGAAATCCAAAAGGGAAGCCAGGGCCAAACTTACAGGGTTATAACGTTAAAGAAGAGAGAACTCAATTCCTATATTCTTTGAATAACATTTTAACTTTCTGGAGGGAAAAAACTTGTTGATAAACTGCTCTTTCCAAGCTTTGCTTAAGATTCTTGAGTTCTCAGGTCACATCATTGCAGTAAAAGTAATTTTTTAAATTTAAAAATTGTGAAATTAAATAAGTGGAGTAGATCAGAAACTAATTTTGGAAAAAAAAAATCCCCACATGGATGCTGTCACTCAACATTCAATAAAAACTGCAAGGATTTTGACAGTGGATACATGGAAGTATTTATGTATCTCAATGCAAGAACTTCAATATCCATATGCCATATGTCAACTGCTCTTTGTAAAAAGCTATGTACTTTTTGGGCAGAACAACCAATGCCCACAACTTTCAGATGAAACTTTTCCCAAGTAACTGGACACACTGTTTCCACCTCTCCATTTTACTCTTCCAAGTCTGTGTTTCAATAATCAACAGCACAAATTTTTTCCTCAGTATTTCTGACATCTATCCTGCAAATGACTTCAGGCTGCAGTTCCACTTTCACCCCATGTGGGGCAAGAAGTACCTCACAGTTATGGGAACTACTTTTGTGTCCTTTCAGTTCAAGGCATCCTCAGACTCTGTTAAAAAGTGGTTCATTTTAAATCTTCTCTGAGTTCTACAACTGACAATGGTGCTGAAACATTTAATACAACCAACTCACTTCAGTCTGAGTAAGAATCAAATTAATATCAAATACTGGTAAAATCACTACTGAAATGAAGTGTGCTGTTCTGTAACTGGTATCACGCATGGCTGTGGTAAGTAGAGGTTGCAGGATTCCTTCCTGAGGCCCATCAATTTTAAGAAATGAAATAACAGTTGATCAGCTCACTGCTGCTGACACACTGGCCTTGTGTTCAGCACTATTTATATGGTCTCAGCAGTCAAAACATTAAAAGAAAGAAAAAAAGCCACAAAGTGAACACAAAAGCGTGGCCATTTTGTGGCACGGTTTCTTTAGAAAGTCCTTCTACAATTCTATTATAAACTTGCACCCAACTATATTTAGGCTTGTTGAATGAAGAAGAAAACCCAGCATGACAACATAAACTACAATCAAGGCAGAGCTGGTTCACTGTGTACATTCCATGCTCAAGGTATGCCCTCACTACCAGCAAATCACCATGACAATAGCAGCAAAAATAAAGTACATAACCATCAGTAGTGGGAATGCATTATTGTAAATTATGACAATATGCTCAAGAGGGAATTTCTTCAACCCTTAACATCAGTCTTCAGTATAACACATGAAGCCCATTAGTGCAACCTGCTAGTACAGTTTACAAGGCTATGGGATGGTTTAACAAGGAATTATAGTTTCATTCCCAGCAGGAGCAAAAAATTTTTCTCAACTCTAAAGCATCAAGACCAGCACTGTAGCCCACCCCAGATCTATTCGATGGGTGCTGGGGGCTCTTACCCTGCAGAAAATACTGTTGGACTGTCAAGCTGACCACTCAGATCCACCCAGTGCCAAAGTTAAGAATAAATGGAGCTATACTTCTACCTGCCAAAATGCCTTCATGATCTGCAGAGGGTAACTTTACCTTCACAAACTTGGCATCTTAACTGAATGGATGGACAGTACTAATTAAACAACCTAGTTCAAAGTAATAAGTACAGATTCTAGGTATGTTCAGTTTATTGCACATAACCTCAAAGTTTGTGTCCATGTTTGCAACTGCTGACAAACAAATAATATACATAACACATTAAGTACATTTACAGTCTATTTCTGTATGAAATGACATATTCCAAATTCTAATAGTTCACCAGTTACTGCCACGATGCAAATAGTTAAAACAACTGGGTCTGCGCGGTCACATTGCTCTTACTTCAAATCCTAAAAAAATTACCTAATCAACAATTGTATGTTTTTTAAATCTACTAACATATTATGTCCATATATTTTATGTTATTCACACCGTGCATGTTCTTACAATAAATATTTCATCCAACATATGCACTTGGTGATACTACCATTTATGATATATATCAACTCCTACATGTTTTGACACCAAGGTGCCATCCTCAAGAAACATCATAACAAAGGTACAAATCAGCATCCCAATCTAGGTTATGATCCTCCTTATAGGAATGACTAAAACCTTAAAATGCTAAAATACATAAAATTGACGACCATGAATTACAGTTTTGTGATATTAAATATTAAAATATGTAACATAAGCTACCACAGTTGCCAGTTCTTCACTGTGTTTATATTATGTGAAGGATGTTGACAAACATCAGCTGTGATTGCACATTGTCTAAAGAGATCTAATGCAGATACGTCATGCAAAGTATATGATACCAGGTAGTGTAGCATACTCTTGAGCAGACTACAGTGCCAAAACATGTAGGAGTTGATATATGTCACAAATGGTGTATCACAAAGTGCATATGTTAGCAGCTTCCGTGGTCTAGAGGTAGCGTGCTGGCTTTGGTATCCAAGTTCGCGGGTTCTCACCCGGCCAAAACCGTCCAATTTTTAGGGCAAAAAAATCCTCAGCACGCCTTCCTTCAGAGGGGAAGTAAAGCTGTCAGTTCCATGTCGTAGCTTTACGGCATGTAAAAGATCCCTAAATGTAACATGGAAGTCGGCATTTAGACAAAATTTCCGGACATTTCTCGCCCACAGTTCCACCTTCTGCCGCTGGGTGCTCCCGCATGGTGACACGCGTGGAGACGCCTGGTGGCGAAAGTTGTAACGTCTAACCCAGCTCGCACAATAAGCCTTGAAGGCTGCAGTGTGTAAGTTAATAATAATAATAATAATAATAATAATAATAATAATAATAATAATAATAATAATAATGTGCGTATGTTGGTTGATATATTAACGTTATCTCTGCATTATCGAATTAAGTGATGCTAGTGTCATATGTCCTCCACGCTGCTATTTCTGATTGCAGGAATTAAGCAAGCTGTTGGCAGATGGCTTCCTATGGTATAATGTGCACAACAAATTGTGCAAAAATTGATCAAGTGGTTCTAAAGGTGAAAGGGAGGACAGGCAGGCACAGTGGCACAGGTATCAATGTTGGCTGAAAATATTATTGCATAAGCATAGTGTTCTGAGTCCATTTCACCCTTCACATAGTTTATTCTTATGACATATATTCTACCAGCATCATTTCCTCATCGTAAGTAAACATTTACCACCGATTATGGAAGTTACTCCAAACATGCTTATCACAGAAACACATCCTGCTGCAACATTAGACACAAACCAAATGGTACAAAGAGCAGTCACTGGAGTGGACACATGCAATATAATGCAGCATATGCAGCGCAGATCTTACTGCACCAGCATAACCACTATTTCAGGAATGTGTTCAGTAGTGGTCTGTGGTAATAACCCCGTTAACTGGGAGTCCTACTGAATTTAAATGCTGTGTAATATTCAGTGTGGAAGTCTCCAAAGACAACAGTTACTAAAATGTTTTAATTTTTCTTAATGAAAATTATGGAGTATAGATTTCTACAGCCAATTTCAGTCATGCTATCAGACTTCCAAAATTCCTACACCAAATTAAAACGCCCAGCAACATAAGAACAAAAAAACTTCTATTCGCTGGTCAACAAAACAACTTTCCCTGGGGGAAAAGAGTGGCTAGGGCATAAGGTTAACCACTCACCTTCTTACAACGCTATCGTAAATACTTTATTGTACAGCACTGTAAATGCCATTGCAACTACTGATAGATGAGTTTCCTTTTCATTTTAAATATCTATTCTTGCATGTGTTCATATTTTACATTGTATTTCTCACATTTTAAAGCTAAACCTTCAATTAACAAGCACACCCATTAGAATGAATTCATCTACTCCTTCCCTCACAGTCTTGAAGCAATCCACCTACTTCACACAGCTTAGTTTAGGACCCTACCTAACATTTGCTCATTTTCATATTATATATATTCCCCCAAAAAACCAATACACAAATGTGTGTGCCAATCTATGCAAAAGTTGTCTTTGTGGACTGTGCATCCTGTGCAAGCCTTATTACATCACAGACCCACATAAGTGGGCAGACATGTGTAGTCTCAGATTTCTGTCAGGATTCAAAGGTCATATTACACACTGGAGCATTTATGAAGAAACAGCTCATTGCTTCTCAGAACTGTAGATAACAGCTCAGAGTCAGTAGCTGAAAAATGCTCTAAAGCAATCTGCTTTATTCTGATAAACCAACCCAAAAAAAAAATCTTTCAGTGTTTTAAATTTTTGCCAGAAAAGATCCAGTAAACAATGATCAGAGTGAAGATCTTCCTCAAATAAAACTTCTTAATTCTGAGGATTTGAACGTGATTCTTGTATGTTGTAACTGTAACATCCGGACCATTCTGCAATTCAGTTCATTTCTCTTGTCAAGAAAAGGAACACTCAGACCTAAACATGCAGCCCACACACAACTTGTATGTTGTAACTGTAACATCCGGACCATTCTGCAATTCAGTTCATTTCTCTTGTCAAGAAAAGGAACACTCAGACCTAAACATGCAGCCCACACACAACTTGTATGTTGTAACTGTAACATCCGGACCATTCTGCAATTCAGTTCATTTCTCTTGTCAAGAAAAGGAACACTCAGACCTAAACATGCAGCCCACACACAACTCACCTTCACAGCTGCAGCTGGAAAGCATTGCGAGAAATGACATTCTAAAACCTCAGACTTAACCCTTTAAAGCCCGAATTAAATCCCATCTGCTATTTACTGGCATTATTAGCTCACCATTTTCTCCACGTTAGCAGGATAAGGGTTAAATCATTAACCATTAGGCTACTAATGTCATATATATATGGAGCACCTATTCTTGATGTTTCTAGATCACACACAACGA
>Ga0268261_10001756_pt1 | contig 15191 bp, 13 predicted proteins | sample TergutNc150P1_FD_190353 | JGI IMG/M metagenome (GOLD analysis project Ga0268261, IMG submission 190353) | Nasutitermes corniger P1 segment gut microbial community from laboratory colony in Florida, USA - Nc150 P1 (SPAdes) (version 2) | ecosystem: Host-associated > Arthropoda: Insects >... | reverse complement strand
ACCATCAACAAAGATGTCTTCGTTGTCGTATGAGATTGAATCTACTTTGTATGGTCCTTGTGCAGAGTCATACTTTAATAAGTGTGCAGATGTTCTTGCATCTGTCATATTATTGATCGCAACAATTTCAAAATCGTCGTTGTCAAACATCTCTCTAAAAGCTAATCTTCCAATTCTTCCAAAACCGTTAATTGCAACTTTAATTGCCATGTTGTTTCCTCCTGTTATGTAAACGTTTTTTGTAATTCTAACTTGTTTATTTTAACATAAAAACAGCCTTATATAAACTATATAGGGCTTGTTTGAGTAGATATTCACAAAAGAGTAATATGTCGGGTTTAATTATGTGAAATTGTTATAGGTAAAGTAAAAGGATAACTCTAAATTTTAGAGTGTATCCTTTTGAATATGATTATTTTTTTACTTTGCTACCTTTAGAACCTGAACCGAATGTTTGTAAAACGTTGGTATCAAAAGAGGTTGTGTATTGTTTGACTTCTCTTTTTCTTTTAACTGCTAACTTAATCAGTTGATCACATAGGTTGGTAAAGTCGATATCGGTTTTATCCCATAGGTAGAATGCCAATGAACCTGGGATGGTGTTGACTTCGTTTAAATAGATTTTCATGGTTGTTTCATCCATTAAGTAGTCAATTCTCGTATCACCTGCTAAGTTTAGTACTCTGAATGCTTTTTTAGAGATTTCTTGTACTTCTTTGGTTTTGTCTTCACCAATAGGGGCTGGGATAATACGATCGGTTGAGGCCATACCAGAGGATTCTGATTTAGTGCCTGCATATTTTTTAGAGCCACCTGATTGGTATTTGTCTGCGTAATCTAGTAGTTCACCTTGGTTGTCAATGTTGACTTGTTCGATGACTGAGGTTTGTTGGGATGAATAGTCTCCTAGTACCGCACAGTTGACTTCGATCAGTTTGTCAACCATGGCTTCAACGATGATTTTAATGTCGTATTGCATGGCATCGTTGATGGCACTTTCTAGTTGGTTGCGATCGTTGGCTTTAGAGATCCCGATGGAAGAACCTAGACTTGCTGGTTTAACAATCACTGGGTATTTAAGATTGTCTTCTATTTGTTTGATGATGGCTTGTTCGTCTTCTTGGTATTGGTTACCATAAAACCATTCAAAGTCAACAACCTCTATCCCGTTGTCTCTTAAGATGTTTTTCATGAAGACTTTGTCTTGGCCGTTAACAGCGCCTTTGACATCACAACCTGTATAGGTTGCATCTAACATTTCTAACATGCCTTGTAGGGAACCATCTTCTCCGTTGGTACCATGTAGGACTGGGAAGAAGACATCGATATTAGAGAGTTTACTATCTTTGAAACGTTTCTTGTTAAAGGTATGCATTTCAATGGTTGTACCTTCTTTTTTAAAGAGTATTTTTTCGCCTGTATCAATGGCTTTCTTTAAATCTTTAAAGATGTCAACATCTTTGTAGGCTTCTGTGTAATAGAAGTCTCTACTTTTACTAATATAGATAGGTATGACATTGTATTTACTTTCATCTAATGCTTTAATAACTTGGCTTGCGCTTATGATTGATATTTCGTGTTCGACACTTTCTCCGCCGAATAATACACCGATAGTTAGTTTCATCTGATCACTCCTTGTTTAAGTATTATAACAAATCTTATAAATAGATTCTATCAGTAGCCTTTATCTTTGGTTGATTGTTGGTTTTTTCTAGAATGATGGTGTTTAAGGATTCATCTTTGTAATAATAGAATATGTTGACGTGTTCTTGGTAGTCGATGCTTTTGATGTAGCCCTTGTGTTTTTTAATTTCGTATTCAATGATAGAAGCTAAAGAATAATCACATTCTAGATGAAAGCCTTGAACGAGAGTAGCTTGGTGGATAGTGGCTAGATCAATGGCTTGTTTGACACTAGATCCATAGGCTCTGATGAGACCGCCGACACCTAGTTTGATGCCTCCGTAGTATCTCGTAACAATAGCGATAACATTGATTAAGTTTTCATGTCTTAAGATATCTAGCATAGGCATGCCTGCTGTTTTGTTGGGTTCGCCATCATCGGATTGGTTTTCAATGTTTTGATAGTCTTGTTTGATGATGTAGGCGTAACAATGATGGACAGCTTTAGGGTGGGTATTTCTAGCAAGAGCAATGTATTCTTTGGCTTGTTTTTCATCCGTAATAGGAACCAACCAGGTAATGAATTTGGATTTGTTGATGGTGAATTCGTTTTCTACTTGTTCTTGGATCATCCGTAACATACTGCTTCCTCCTAAAGTGATGATTCTCACTTATTTAAAAGGAACACCTAAGTGTTCCATCTTATTGATTGAGATAAGTGATTGCTGCGTTTAATGTGGCATCGTTGCTTCTGTTGTTAGCAGCAATAATGACATGTGAGATAATAGCAGCTTGTACTCTTGTTGATAAGTCAGTTTCTCCACTAATCCCATTGTCTGCTTTAAACTGGTTTAGAGCAGTTAAGGTTTGTTGTGAGAAATAACCATCTTCTCTTCCAGTATCATAACCCAATAAAGTTAAGACACGTTGGAAAGGAATTAAGTTTTGTGAGACAGTGTCATAGTTGATATCAGTCGTTACTTGCATCCCAAAACGTAAAGCTTGTTGAAGGGGTGAAGGGGTAACTGGGTTGGAAGGGGTAATCCCTTCTCTGTTGATGGTGTCTCCATTTGGTCCCAACCATTCAGCATTGGTATATTTTAGAATGGATTGATCTGGGTAGGTAAAGAAGTTTTGCATGATGCCTTTACCGAAAGTTTGTTGGCCAAAGACAGGAACGTTCAATTGTTGTGACATGGCTGCTGTAAAGGCTTCAGCGGCACTTGCTGAATTGCCATCTACTAATATAACCATTGGATGGTCGTACAATATAGAGTTTTGAGTGGTCTTATACTCAATGATATTGCCTCTGTTATCTCTTGCTTTTAAGACGATAGAATTGGCTGGTAAAAACAAATCTAAGGTTCTTTCTAAAGTATCTAGTCTACCACCAGGATTGCCTCTTAAATCTAAGATTAATTTTTCTATGTTGTGCTCATTCATAAAGTTTAAGGCATTGGTTAATTCTCGATCGGTTGTTGTAGAAAACTGGTTGATTGAGATATAACCGATATCATCGATTAATTGAAAATCAATACTGGTATCAATGGCAGCTCTAACCAATGTTTTATTGATTTCTATAGAACCTCTTAAAATGGTTAATACCACTTCTGTGTCTGGTTCACCAATGACCATGTCTCTTAATTGGGCAGAGGTTAAACCACGTATATCTGTGCCATCAACCGCAATGATAATATCTCCTGCTTGCATGTCTGCTCTAGAGGCAGGTGCATTGGGAATAACATTGGTAACGATTGGATAATCTGGTGTCGCAAAGAATTCTATCCCAATTCCAACAAAAGAAGAATTCATTTGGTTTAAGAATTGATCTGAGTTTTGAAAAGGAATGTATTCGGTATAACGATCGTTTTCAATATTAGAGTTGGTCATGGCATTGGTTGCAGCTTGTAAGACTTCTTCATCGGTTGTAAAAAACAACCAGTTTTCTCTTAGTAGTTTAAAGTTTTCAATAAATCTAGCTAAGGCTGGATCACTGGCTTTGCCAATGAAAGAAGTAGGACTTGCGATTTTAACTAAGACAATACTGTATAACAAGAGTAAAACCAAGGCCAAGTAAACCCTATTTTTTCTAGTGAATTTTTTCATATTAGTTAGGATTGCTTAAAAACTCAGTTTCTTTGGCAACATCTAATCTTAAGAAGATTGGATCTGCTTTAGAAACAGTGATGCTATCTAGTAAATCAAAGGTATAAATAGAATCATACGTTTGTGCTTCTTGTGGAATACACAATTGATCTAAAATAGCTTTTGAACCATCTAGTAAGAATGGTCTTAACAAGATCCCACAAATTCTTAAACCTAAAGCTAAGTTTAACAAGACACTTTGTAAAGCTTCTTTATCCGATTCTTCTTTGGCTAATACCCAAGGTTGGGTATCATCGATGTAATGGTTTAATGCTGAAAGGTAGTTAAAGATCGCATGACTGGCTTTATCTACTTGGAAAGCATCCATTTCTTTTTCATAAGTTACAATCGTTTCTTTGGCTTGTTCAATTAATTTTTCATCAAAAGCAGTCGCTACATTAGATTTAGTAACCGTTCCATCAAAATACTTGTCTATCATAGAAACCGTTCTGTTTAATAGGTTACCTAAATTGTTAGCAAGATCAGTATTTACACATGAAACAAACAATTCTGGTGTATACGTTCCATCACTTCCTAAAACCACTTGTGATAAACAGTAGTGTCTTAAAGCATCAATACCGTATCTATCCGTCAACATTTTTGGTGCAACCACATTTCCTTTAGATTTAGACATCTTACCATCTTTCATAATTAACCAACCATGGGCATAGACTTTATCTGGTAATCTTAATCCTAAAGCCATCAACATGATTGGCCAGTAAATGACATGGAAACGAACAATCTCTTTCCCAACAATTTGTAAGATTTCAGTATCATCAGACCAATAAGTATCAAATAATGGTTCTTTGTGATCTGGATAACCCAAAGCAGTAATATAGTTGGCTAAAGCATCAATCCACACATAGATGACATGTTTAGGATCTTCCAATACAGGAATCCCCCAATCAAATGAGGTTCTTGTTACCGATAAATCTTCTAAACCTGGTTCAATGAAGTTTTTCAACATTTCATTCTTTCTTGATTCTGGTTCAATAAACTCTAAATGATTGTTGTAATACTCAACCAATTGATCAGCATATTTAGACATTCTAAAGAAATAAGTTTCTTCACTTTTTTCTACGACTGGTCTACCACAATCAGGGCAGTTACCTTCTTCATCCAACTGTGCATCAGTCCAAAAAGACTCACATGGAATACAGTATTTACCAGAGTATTCACCCTTATAAATATCTCCTTGTTCTAAAAACTGAGAGAATATTTTTTGGGTTGCTTCAATATGTCTTTCTTGGGTTGTACGAATAAAATCATCGTTAGATATTCTTAAATCTTTCCACAATTCTTGTATTCTACCAACAATATCATCGGTAAACTCAATCGGTGTTTTACCTGCTTCTTCTGCCTTTTGTGCAATCTTTTCCCCATGTTCATCCGATCCAGTTAAGAAACGAACATCGTAACCTCTTTCTCTTTTATAACGGGCAATACAATCACAAATAATGGTTGTATAGGCATGACCAATATGTAGATTATCACTTGGATAATAAATTGGTGTTGTAATATAAAAACTTTTTTTACTCATAAACTCACTCCTAAATATTTATATATAAAGATAAAAAAAAACATTCTCAAAGGACGAAAATGTTTCGTGATACCACCTTAGTTTATGATTTGCTCGCACAAATCACCTCAGTTAGTAGTGTTAACTACCTTGTTTGATAATGGAAACAACCCATCATAGTATACTCAATTCTACTATTTAGCTCCAAGACCATCTTCATTTATTAACCACTGGTTTTTTCCACCAAACAAAACCTCTCTAGTAGCACTTAATAAGTTACTCTTCTTTTCATCGCCTTTAATATTTGCTTAGAAATTATACCAAATATCCCTTCATATGTCAAAATTTCTTTGTTTTAGATGATAAAACTTACAACATCATTAGACAGAATACACTGACTTACATACAATAATCTTATACAAATAGAAAACAATAGAAAAAGAGGAAAGACTATGAAACTTAAAAAAATCTTTTTTGCCAGTCTACTAGGTTTATTATTACTGGTAAACAGTGGCTGTTCTTCAGCGGTTGAAGCAGAGAGTGATTACAATCTTGTCAAACAAGAATTGGTCAACGTTAGATACAAGGTACCAGGTTCTTGGTTGTTACAAGCATCAACTTCTGACAATGAAAGTGTCAATCAATATTCATTTGATGGTGGCCTATTCCAAGTGGCTTTTACAACCACATCTGATAAAATTAGTGATGCTAATATCCAACAAGCATTCATCAATGATTTATTAACCCAATTGCCTGATGCAACGATTGACAACTTACAAGAAGTAACGATTGATTTGAACAAGGCCTATCAATACGATTTGAAATTTACTTTAGATGGTGTTAACTATGTAGGAAATGTCTTAATGTTTGATTTAGACAATGGTTATATGACGATGACCTTTGCAGTTGATGAAAAAAATACCGATTACAGCAATGTCTTTGATACCATTAAAGATTCTATATCAATTCCAATCTTATCAAGTGATCCAGTTCTACAACAAACCCAACAAAACAATGAGTTGCCTGCTGTAGTCAGTAACTTTGATGAAAGTACCAATACGTATCAAGGGGATGTTGCTTCAATTAAGATTGATGGTTTAACCCAAACAACGGATTACTATGACAATCCAGCATTAAAGATTAACTTTACCATTACCAACACTTCTGATACACCATTGAGTGTGGTACAACTTTTATTAACTCAGTTACAAGTGGTTCAAGCCAATGCCCCTGATGTCTTATTAAGTAATGCTATCTTAACTGATAGTGACAATGCCATTGATTTAAACAGAGTCTTACAACCTAACGAATCATTAGATGGTTATTATGCTGTTACTTTAAAAGACAATACCAATCCAGTCTTGGTACAATTTAAGGCTAATGCCAATGCACCGATAGATCATACTTTGACTTATGATTTAACTTCTACTGTAGAATAAGGACAAGACCCCAAGGGGTCTTTTATAATGTGTTCAAATAATATTCTAATATTTTGTGCAAATGATTTGCATTTCTAATATAATGAACTTACGAAAAGGAGTGAAATTATGAAAAAGACCAGTATGTTATCTATCTTATTACTAGCCTTTATCTTTTTAAATATATTCTCATCTAACGATGAGTATGCAGTAGAAATTTATGCAGCAGAACAACCCAATGAAATTGTTAAAAGAGATGCCAACAATAACATAAGTGAGGTTATTGTTAAAGAGTTTTTCTCTAACGGACAAGTTTCAAAACAATATCGTTATTTTGGTGGAACCAACTTAAAAAGTGATGTATTGGTATATAACCAATATGAACGTAAAGAGTTTGATTCTAATGGTAATGTGGTGGTTGTTGCATTGTATCAAAATTTCTATTCTGATGCAGGCAAACAAACCATTCGTATTGAGTATACGAAAAATACCATTACAAACAATCGTATTGTAAAAAGTGTTTCAACTAAGACTGATGGTGCAACCAATCTTAAATCACAACAAGAAGTGATCAATTATAACAACAATGGTTTAAGACAAGAACGTAAAGTAACTAAATACAGTGAGGGTAACCCAGTATCAAAAACGATCTATACGTATAATCGACAAGGTCAATTAAAATCTAACAACAATGGGAATGCTTATCGTAAAGTTACCAACTTAGAAACCAATACAACAAAAAACTATCAGTATAACAGTGCTGGTAAAGCAGCAAGAATTAAAGGATAAGACAAGCTTAGGCTTGTTTTTTTATTGGGACAATAAAAAAGGACTTTCTTTTGAAAGTCCCTTATCTAAAATTATACATATTACCTTTATTTTTTCTGTCTTTAAAGATAGACATCTTTAAACGAATAATGTCTTTTTTAGTCTTTTCATTTTTATCTTCACTTAATAATCTTAAAGCAACTTTGAAATCGTCTTCGTTATGAAATTTTACCCCCATGATAGTCATCTCTGCTTTATCACTCTTAATATTGTTCATAAACTACCTGCCTTTTAATTGGTTCTTTTAACTAGATATATTATACCAAATAAACGATAATTTTACATCCATTATCTTTTGTAAATAAACAATTAGTACACAATTAATAGATAGTTAACTCTTTCTATAAATGTTACCTATAATGTAAGTGTTTTCATAATAAGATTAATTATGTATTTATTATGAATGAAAAATGTTTATCATAAAAAAGCCTTTAATTAAAGGCTTTTTACTTAGAATATTTTTCAAAAGTATAACGGTTGAAGTCATAAACTTCATAAAAGAAGGATTGATAGATCCCTTTTATAAAGATATCGACATCTTCAATTTGATCAGTTAGAGCGCTTGATAATAAGATTTTTAGATCAATGGTGTTGATGATTGATTTTTCCATGGCTTGAAAAAACATCATTTTTTCAATCTGCGAATAATCAATCACTTGTTTGATTTCTTTTTTTAATATTAAGTTTAACCAGATACGCATACTGCGTCCATTGCCATCATTAAATGGATGGGCAATATTCATCTCGACATACTTTTCGATGATTTCATCAAAGGTTGATTGTGGCATCTTTTCAATAGCTAGGACTGCTTCTTTTAAATAGAGAGGTGAAACAAAACGCATTTCTTCTTTGATACAGTTGGTCTCTCTTAGTTTTCCAGCTTGTGGGTCTACCCCATCAAAGATATACTTGTGGATAAGTGCCAAACTTTCAAAAGAACCAATATCTTCATTATGATAAATATCTTGTTCAATGAGTTCTTTGGCTTTAATTAAAGATTTTACTTCATTGATATTTTCAATCATACCATCACATCCTTAAAACTATTATAACATATCTTTCTATCTGATAAACATTGAATCACCAAAGGAGAAGAAACGGTATTGTTCTTCTATGGCATGGGCATAAGCATTCATGATGATTTCTTTTGATGCAAAGGCTGAGACCAACATCATCAAGGTTGATTTAGGTAGATGAAAGTTTGTAATTAAACCATTGATCACTTTAAACTCAAATCCTGGATAAATAAAGATATCCGTATAGCCACTTGCTTCTTGTATACAATCATGTTTATGGGCAATGGTTTCAATGGTACGAATGGTTGTGGTACCAACTGCAATCACGCGATTACCACGCTTTATTCCTTCATTGATGATTTGTGCGTTTTCTTCATTTAACATATAAAACTCACTGTGCATTTTATGAGAAGTGACATCTTCAACACTGACTGGTCTAAAGGTTCCCAATCCAACATGTAAGGTCACATAAGCCAGTTTGATTCCCTTATCCTTAATCTTATCCAATAATTCTTGGGTAAAATGTAGACCTGCTGTTGGTGCTGCTGCTGATCCAGAGACTTTTGAATAAACCGTTTGATATCTTTCTTGATCATCTAAAGATTCTTTGATATATGGTGGTAAAGGCATGGTACCCAGTTGTTCTAGTACTTCTAATAATATACCTTCATAAATTAACTTAAAGTATCTAATACCATCCTCTTCTTCTTTGACACATTCTAACTTTAACAAACCATCACCAAAGGTAACCATCGTGCCAACTTTGATACGTTTGGCCGGTTTAACCAAACACTCCCAGACATCTTTGCTTTCTTCTTTTAACAATAAGACTTCAACATTAGCATTGGTTTCTTCTTTATAACCAAACAGTCTTGCTGGTAATACCCGAGAATCATTCATAACCAAGACATCGCCTTCATTTAAATAATCGATGATATCAGAAAATTGTTTGTCTTCTAATATTTCATTGGTACGATTAACCAACAATAAACGAGAAGTATCTCTTTTCTCTAAAGGTGTTTGAGCAATTAAATGCTCTGGTAAATCAAAATCATAATCACTTGTTTTAAACATAAATAGTCTCCTTTACATAAGAAAAGCCAATACAGTGTATTGACTAGTTAATTCTTTGTCCCATTCTTAAATTGAATACTTCAGCTGGTTTTAAACGACACACTCTTGCACAATCTCCAACTCTAGTATAACCTAGACCAAACCAGTGATCATTGGTACGTTGGAATTGTTGGACAACCTTATCTAATTCATCGGTGTTGTGTCTAATCACTTCAATATGAACATGAGGTCCAGTTGAAAATCCTGTATTACCAGTAAATCCAATGACATCCCCTTGGCTAAACTCTAATACGTTGTTAAAGGCATTTAGATGGGCAAAGATCATTGTATAAATGAAATCTCCCATACGGTGAGCGGTTACCATGTAATTACCGTATCCACCAAAACCAGAAGCTCTGGCTAAGACAACCCCATCAGCTGGTGCAATCAATGGTGAACCAACTGGTAAACCAATATCTAAACCAGGATGCCATCCACCAAAGGCATAAGCCCAAGTCGATGCTGTAACAATACCCGTTCTAGTTGGTAAGCCCCAAGACTCACTCTTTCCAACTTCTTCAATATCTACACCAGATAAGTTTGTAGCAGCATTGGAATTAAAACGAACCACACTGTCTTCATACAATTCAAACTCTCTACGTTGAAACTCTAACAATAAACGTTGTTGTTTTTCTTGCGTTTCTTTTAAGATTTCAACATCTCTTTCTAAGAAACGTACCGTTTCATCCAATTCTATCTGTGCTTGTTGTAAATCTCTAATTGTATAGTTATTGGCTGTATTAACCGCTTGAAAGCCTTCTATACGTGTCATCATATCTTGAAAACTAGTAGAACCCATAACAAAGTCAATAACCTGATTTTCTAATGTAGATTCTTGCATGAATGCCAATGATGTAAAGACATGTCTTTCTAAAGTCTCAATCAATTGAATATTCTCTCTTCTACGCGCTCTGTTTCTTCTTAGTTCTCTTTCTCTACGTTCAATCAATGTTTCATTTGATCGAATCAAGTCTATTAAAGATGCTAGATCTAACGTTTCATCTTCGATAGATGAGACCATTGCGATAACCGCTTGATCACGACTTTGGAAATCTTGAAACTCTTCACAAACATCAACATTAAGATTGAAAGAAGTCCTGTTACGACATAACTCTGTATAAAACGCTTCATTGTTAATAAAACGTTCGGTTGCTCTAATTGGTGTCGACATTAGAAATACCATAATGAATACTATAACTAATAATACTTTTTTATTCATAATTACCCCTTAATCGATTATATATAAATTTAATCTTTTTTTAATTTTGTCTTTACTATTTTAATATGTTTTATACATATAATGCAATATTTTTTTAAAATTTTAACATTTCTATACATATAAATTTTACTAACCTGCATAGTATTTTACCTTATATATAATGATATGAGTAATAGTTTGCTTATGTGTATATTAATGAACACAATTAGTGCAAGGTATAAAAAAAAGAATGATCTTTCAATCATTCTTAACTATTAAACTCTTTGTCCTACACTGATTTTAAAGAACTCAGTTGGTTGTAGACGTTGCACTGTATCGCCACTACCTTTACCTGAATAACCCAATCCAAACCAGTAATCTGGTACTTTTTTAAACTCATCAATTACTGTTGAAAGATTAGCGGTATTGTGTCTGAATATCTCAACGTGAACATGAGGTCCAGTTGAATTACCAGTGTTCCCTGTATAAGCGATCACATCACCTTTTTTAAATTCAGTGACACCATCTTTAAATTTTGATAAATGGGCAAATAAGAAGGTATAAACATAGTTTCCTTTTTTAACAGCGATGACCATATGATTACCATAACCATTGTAACCACTATTTCTCGAGATAACAACCCCATCCGCTGGTGCTTTTAATTCAGAACCAACTGGTGTTGCGATATCCATCCCAGGATGGAAACCACCACCTGGATAATACCAAGTACCTGCACTGACATAACCACTGGTTGGTAATTGCCAACCTTTAGATGTATCATTGATTTTTCCTAAATCAACACCATCAACTGCAGTGTTATAAGTTCCTTTACCACCAGAGTTACTTTGTGTATATAAAGTTGCCTCAGCTCTTTGGAACTCTAAAATCAAGCCTTCTTGTTTCTCTTTGATTTCTTTTAAAGTTTTTAAATCATCCTCTAAAAACTTAGCATCCTCTTTTAATTCTTGCGTAGTTTTTTGTAAGGTAGAAATCGCAATCAAGTTGGCATCGTTGATCATTTTAATCCCATCGATTTTACTCATTAAATCATCAATATTGGTCGAACCCATAATGACATCGATGATTTGATTTTCATCATCCATGACTTGCATCAAAGCAATCGAAGATTTAACTTCAGCTGTTAACTTATCAACCTTGGCTTGATTACGCGCAATACGCGCTTTCTTTTGATTATACAAGTCTGTCTTTTCATTGATTAACTCTCTATTCTTATTCAATAAAGAAGTCAACTCATCCAATGAAATATCACTTTGTTTGTCATCAGCCAATGCTTCAACCATCTTTGTGGTTTCACCATTGTTGTCTTTTTTATATTTTTCATATAAATCACAAGTATTTTTATTAACAGAGTAACTTGCTTTATCGCCACATAATGTGTCGTAGTATTCTTTGTTGTCATCAAAATTAACTTCGCTTGCATAGACACTAGTCACACTTAAGCTCATTAATCCCAACGCTAATATTTTTAGTTTCTTGTTCAATTAACATCAACTCCCTTGCCAAATTATACGCTAATTTGAAAGTTATTTTTGTTTTTTATGTATACATTCTAGTACCATTGTATGACCAAGTGATTTTGGCTAAAACCTATTGTAATCTAGTCACTCTCTACTAACAAGACTTACAAGATAATTTTAACAATAACTTAATCATCTACTAAAAAAGCACTTGGTTACCCAAGTACTTTACAAACTATTTAGACTTTACCAAATCTCGATATTGCCACTTTCCTCTTAAAAAGACAATCAATCCAATAGATAAGGATACACTCCATGCGATAGGTGATGCCCACCATACACCCGTATAACCAAACATTCTTGATAAGATAAAAGCACAGCCTACTCTAACCACGATATCGATGGTACCCATCACCATAGGGGTAATGGCATCACCTATTCCTCTTAATGTTTCTCTAAAGATGAACATCATACCAATCACACCATAGAAGATAGAGATGATTCGTAAATAACCAACGCCTATATCAACGATGTTTGTATATGATTGATCCATAAATAAATGGAGTAGATTTCTAGCAAATATTTGAACGATTAAAGTAATAACAACAGAAATCACAGCAACAATCTTAATCCCAGACCAAGTCCCTGATTTAATACGAGCGATTTGGTTGGCACCCTTGTTTTGTCCCGCAAATGTAGAAACAGCTGAACCTAGTGCAAAAGATGGTGCGTAAGCAATCATACAGATGGCTAGTGCAACGGTATAAGCAGTGACAACATCATAACCAAAACCATTGATGATGATTTGAATCAACATGTTACCAAATGATAATAAGGTAAACTGGATAGAAGCGGGTAAACCTAACTTCAACATAGTTTTTGCGATTTTGTGATTAAGTTTAAACTTAAAAATTGACATATCAAAGTATTCATTCTTTTTTAAGGCGTATACCATCAACATGATGGCTCCTAATACTTGTCCGGTTACCGTTCCAATGGCAGCGCCTCTGACACCCCATTGTAGTTGAATAACAAACAACCAGATTAATATCAAACCAACGATAGAACCGATGATTTGTAAATATAAAGGTGATTTGGCATCTCCAAAAGCTCTTAGGATAGATGCGACACCATGGAAAATACCCAATGGCAACATACCCAAAAACATGATTTGTAAATATTGATGGGCTGGTTCAATTAAGTTTTGTGGGGTTTGTAACAGTTCGATTAATGGTCTGGTAAAGATGATACCTAGTATGCCCATAACAAGAGAAATTCCTGCAATTAAAGCGATTCCTGTTCCAACACTTTTAGAGATACCATCTTCATCTTTGGCACCATAAAACTGGGAAACGATGACCGATACCCCAATCGATAAACCAATGACCATGGACATGAAAAAAAAGTTTAAGCCATTTGTTGCACCAATAGCACCCAACTCGTTTATCCCAACATTTTGTCCAACGATGATCGATTTAAAACTAACATTTATATTTTGTAAGACATTCCCTATTAACATAGGCAAAGCAAACAAGAGTAACACTTTTGTAGGATTACCTACTGTCATATCTTTCTTCATTTATTCATTCTCTTTCTAATAAAAAATCTAAAGTTCTCAGTATTTAAAGTATATCACATTCACAAAAAAACCATAAATTTATTAGAACATTTTTTAATCGTTTCTTAACAAAAGAAAACACCTGGTAAAAACCAAGTGTTTTAATATTAATAAGATTGAATATCTTGTAAGACTGCAACCAATAATTGGTATGAACGATCTGCTGAACCAATATCTAAGTTTTCTACATTGGTATGTGCCCCTTCAATGGTAGGACCAAATGAAATGAAATCTACATCATCACCCATTTTTTCTTTGAACAGACCACACTCTAATCCAGCATGGATGGCTTGAACAACAGGTTCTTTATCAAACAAACGCTTGTATTCTTTGACAAATAATTCTTTAATTCTAGAATCTGGATTGAATGCCCAAGCAGGGTAGAATGAACCAGACACAACTTCTGCACCAACCATTTTACCTAAAGCAGAAAATTTCTCAATTAAGGCTTGTTTCTCAGAGATAACTGATGAACGTAGTGCACTTGCTAAAGATACCACATTGTCTTTTGTTTCTAAAATACCAATGTTGGTTGATGTTTGTACCAATCCAGGAATGTATTGAGAATAAGAGATAATTCCATTAGGAATTAATTCTAAGGCATTCACAACACGTAATGAATCTTGTAAAGTCATCGCTTTGGTTGATACTTTCTCTTCTTTTAATAATACCACATGTACATCTGGATCTTGCGGTGTATATTCCGTTTTTAAGTCTTTATTAATTGTTTCAATTAATTCTTTAATCTTAGGAATATCTTTTTCATCAACAACAACCTTAGCCAAAGTATCTCTTGTAATCGCATTGAACTTGGTACCACCATTGATTTCAATTAAGTTAAACTTAATCTCATTTTCAATAAATAAATTTAAGTATCTAGCCATTACTTTATTCGAGTTGGCTCTTTGTTTATCAATCTCAACACCTGAGTGACCACCTAAACCACCAGTGACTTCCAATTCTAAGCAAGTTCCTGATACCTCTTCAAAAGTTACTGGAATGTTTAATCTTGTATCATTACCACCCGCACATGATAAACAGAAAACACCTTCTTCTTCATTATCAATATTAATAAAGATTTTACCCTTTAACATCGATACATCAATCGCCATAGCCCCTGACATACCTGTTTCTTCATCCGTAGTAATGATGACTTCTAATGGTGGTAACTCCAATTCATTATCATCTAATAAAGCCATTGCATACGCAACACCAATCCCATCATCTGAACCTAG
>Ga0268261_10001755_pt1 | contig 15191 bp, 19 predicted proteins | sample TergutNc150P1_FD_190353 | JGI IMG/M metagenome (GOLD analysis project Ga0268261, IMG submission 190353) | Nasutitermes corniger P1 segment gut microbial community from laboratory colony in Florida, USA - Nc150 P1 (SPAdes) (version 2) | ecosystem: Host-associated > Arthropoda: Insects >... | reverse complement strand
TATTATACCAGATGTGAAGAGAGTGTAGGTTGAGGCTGTGACCGGCTATACTCCTTGACATAAGACATCGTAGTGATCGGTAATGGTTGTTTTAATAATCGACAGCGTTATAGTGCTGCCGTACGTATAGTTATTTAGATGTGAAGGAAGGAGTGTTGTCTGTGAGACGACTGTTGATCATCCCATCACAGCCATCACAGCCATATGAATCATAGCGCAGCATTCTCACAAGACGACCATAAGTGTCGGAGGTCAGAAAAGGTAAGATAGAGCACAAAGTAAAGTCTGGATCAAGGACTTTGGGAATGTTTATTTGCGTGAAATGAAACGACCATGAGTGATGATTCAGAATCTGTTTATTCATACATTTACAAGAGGATTTAGTTACGCCCTGTTGAACCAAAACCTCCAGTATCACGTTCTGTATCACCTAACATCTGTACTTCACATATTTCAGGATACGTTCTCTTTTCACATATTAGTTGTGCCACCCTGTCCCCCCGATGTACTTGAAACGGTGTGCAAGAATGATTGAAAAGAATTACACACACATTTCCGCGATAGTCAGCATCTATTACACCGCCTCCTACACTTATATGGTAATGTAGGACTAATCCTGAACGAGGTGCAATTCTACCGTAACACCCTGAAGGCACCAGTATTGCCAGATCAGTTTCTACCAACCCCTTTCCAAATGCGGGAATAGTGATGTTGTAAGCACTTTTCAAGTCGAGACCTGCAGCCATAGATGATCCTCGTGTAGGTGGTAGGGCATTTGGCGTTAGTTTAACATACTGGAGGGTAGCGGCAACAGCAACATTCTTCGATGCCATGATCTGAGATAGAAACATGATTCATTTAGACACGGAATGTGAATGCATCTGTTTTAGTACCAGGTTGGTATGGTGTCGGTAGAGGAAATTCTACACTCGCAGAGATGTTCTTCCCCTTCTTCCAATGATTTAAACCACCACTTAGGTTTTAGAGAATATTTTTGCGAAGGGTAGAAAGGCTCTCGGAGACAGCGAGGGGCTGTTTTAGGTATGAACGTGTGATAGTGTCCATACACACAGGAAGACAGTCCTTCTAATCCTTTCTTACAGAGTTCTATACAGAACGTTTGGGCGTCAGAATGCATTAAGGAACGTCTCTCCATAAACCGTGACGAAACCTTGCTGCTGCTACCACCATTCCATTCAAGATGTATACGGTAACCAAAGTGTTGGTGGACTAGTATTTGCAGACTCTGTGAGGTTACCGAGCGTGCAGCAAGCCGATCCACTATGGAGGGACGATGGGATGAAACTCTCTGGATAAGATTTGAGTGAAGATTTCCCATACCGTTTGACTGCGAGTCCCCATGACGGTATGTATTTATGAGGCGATTAGCTGCAACTCTGCGCCGTAGCAACGGATGAGGAAATTCAGTGGAGGTGGTAGTAGTCATGCTAAAAGAGAGAGAGGATCTAAAAGTCTAGGGTGACGGGGAGCATTCGTTATAAAAGAACAGTTTCCGCTTACAATGTTTAAACCAGTATGCATTTTCTATTCCTGCAAGAGATCTTATTGCTTCACTTTCTGAACCAAAAGTCTATTCCATTTGAACTTTCCATCTTCCGCTACCGGGTCAATGATGGTGTAGTTTGTAAGCGAAGATGTTACACCGGAAATGGAGACGTATGTCAGGAATGTCTGGAGGAAGAAGCTGTTGAGTAGGTACCCTGTGTGAACGGACTGCCAGAACATACTGTTCGTATGTGGTTTCCCTGGTCAGTACGAACCTACCGAGTTCTAGAATTAGCCGAAAGAGGTGACTGGACGCTAAGCCTAGTAAGGACGGGGGTTGACGAGCACAGACCGTACACCTACAATCTGGCGTGCGGAGACATGAGGTAAAGTGTTGATATCTAGTCTGAAACCTCGTGATACACGTACCACAAAGTATATCGTTTATCCATCCTGCAGACACTGCCCTATAGTATTTTAGATATAACAATTCGGGTAGAGAGAGATAGTCTCGACGTACATGGGTCAGAGCATATCTTACAAAACTGAAACGATCGAAATTTTCCAAATAAATGTAACAAAGTCAAGATTAGAATATGTATTACAATTAGCAGTGGTGTCTATACCATAGATAGTGAACCTCATTTGAAAATCACCACACGAAACATTGTGGTTTAAAATATCTTCATTACCCCCATATAGCTGAATTCAAAGAGATAATTATGTACGTAAAATCTAGAGGCGGGATCGGGAACTCTGCGGAAAATACTACGTATCAGTGGGGAGTCTGTTAATGCTATAAATAATGTGGCATGTGTAAACGAGTCGGAAATACCTGCCATGTAAAGAACGAAAGGCTGTGTAAGAAAACAGCATATGCCCTGGCAGAAGAAACCATTGTATAGGAGACGCCATATATGGGTGTTGTGATGATATCGGACAGGACGGAATTCGGGAAGCAGAGTAAAACTGCCCGCAAGTGCACACAAACGTCTCATACTAGCGTGTCGGACGTTGGAGCCGGTAAAAGGCATAGCGTTTATACGCATGATTACCTGGAATAAAACAAGATTCCTGATACAATTATTTATTTCAAAGGCATACACCGTTAAGACCTCTGGCAGAGGGTGTTTACCTGAGATATGTTACAAACCCTCTACCAGAGATCCTGATGATGGGGTCCCCCAAAACGTGACGACCGTAATATTTTAAATTCATTACGGCCGTCTCACCGTTCCTTTCACGGTTCACCCGCATAACCCTTCTAAACTCCCTATGGTAAGACCTAGGGAGTAGTAAGGTACGAAACTCCTGCGCGTCCTCCTCATATCCTTTGAGATGTAGCATTATCATTCCACAGTTTCATTCACTCGTCCTTTCTATTTTATACGGATGCTGTTGCTTGAGAAGGACGATGGGAATGTACGTTGTCATGATGTACGAAACCTAATTGAGATAAATAAAGCTCTAATTAGTTTATTGCTATATCTCTCTGACAGAGTTTTTGGAACGTAACGTATCAAGGCTCTGTAAACCGTAGATAGAGAAATAAAATAGATATAAAATTTAATAATTTTTTCTTAGTTTACATATCCAGTGGTTGCTCCCTATAAAAATATGCTGAAGCCCCTCCATGTGCCCTGAGAATGGGTTCATTGGAGTAAGTTAACCCCATATACTCTAAATAAAACGAATTTACATGGTTCAATCTATTAATAATTAATAATCTTCTTAGAGGCCAATGGAATCTTTCTGGTAACTCGATCACTATATATCCAGTATCGAGTCCCTGCTTCATTACCGTGAAGATTACATCACACTTTCTAAGAACCGTATGACTGCCTATGCCAATGTCCAATTATCATACAGGTTATTGGTAGCAATAAACGAAGCAGATCCGTTTCGTGAAGGGAATGCATCTGGAAATTAGAGATAGAAGACGAAAGAATTTAATTATTTTATTTTCTTAGTTTTACACACACACATGGCAGCGCGTTCTTACTATACATATGTGCTAAACCCCCAGCCAGATGCCCTGAGAATGGGCTCACCATCATCCGTATTACTTACGTACTCTATATAAAACTGATTTACATTATTTAATTTATTTATAATTAATAATCTTCTGAAGGGTTCAAGTAATCTTTGTGGTAATCGGATTATTCTAAATTCATCAATGAAATTGTGTTTCAATACCACAAAGATGTCATGAACCCTTCTGAGTACAAGTATTACTACGTAGGGATAACCCCTAATCAAGGTATCGACAGACTGGTACATGCCCAACGATATCATAATATTGACCGTCTGTAAAGTCAGCATCTGAAAATTACAGATGAAAGCTGTTAATATAAAAAGATCCCAGGGTATGAGTACTATTCTATCTCTAAAATGTATAAATTTGATGTGGAGCAGGTGCCGCGGTATCTGAGAGCGAGAGATACAGTTTTCTCATTTATAGATTTTAGATCGTCTTCTCAAAACAGAGCCCCGTATCGTCTCGGTAGAAACACTTTAACATACACCTGCGAGGATCCTTTTAAAGTTAATAATACAGCCTCGCCATATCTAGCCTGGACCTTTTCTGCCCGTTCTATTGGATACAAACTATCCTTCTTCAGAGATGTGATTCTGATCGTCTGGCATGCCGAAGTCGTCTTAAATTTCATAGATAGATGCATCTGCAAAAGATTTAAAGAACCATGCTAACCCTATATAATTCCTATATTTATTCGAAGGTTCAATGAAGAATATACGTACCTTAAATATTTCGGGGTCTTAGAGACGCAACACTAGTTATCGAACCTTCACTTTTGATGTCTTGGACGGTAGTTGACGGTTCTTATATATTTCCTATAAACAGACACGTGACATGATTTAGCAAATGAGAATCTTTGCTTATATGTATATGAAATATGGACCTGAAGTAGCAAGTAGGGACCTGAAGTATCAAGAATCATATATGTTAGAGGAAGAAAGACCTATGTCTTAGTGTATTAATAAGGAGATCCGCTCAATGTGCCACAGCATTCCCGACTATAGAGGGTAGATATCTGACAGTGTTAGTGGGAAACCTTCCTAATAACAGGTGAGTGGATAACCGTCTTCATAACAGTGTGATACGCTTAACTTATGTCTAGTAATATTAGTGAATTGTTTTTCAGAATGAAAATGGAACACCCTAGATTTACTATAGAACGGCGAAATTAACAGACAGTACAAACAATTTAATGCTTTGGGAACACAGCTTACAGTTCGTCTCTTACCCCCATCCGAGGGAGAGGAGTCGAACCCAATGTCCCATTTCTTAGCCAGTGTGTCCGATCTGTTTTAGTACGCTTTACAAAATTGTGACGATTCAGATATGGTTGGAATTACTATAAGCAATAAAGTTAATATAGCTGACAAGGCAATAGGTATCAGTTTCAGAAGAAAGGATCAGATAACCCCGGATGTAATATGGTCAGTTTTCGGGAAAGTAGCCCAGTCGAATGCTAGGTTTAACGCCTTAGATAAACTTATCTTGACAGTCCATTCTGTAAAAATGCCAATCGGCCACGGCCGAATAGCTACGAAGGCTAGACCGCTTCAGACCATGACCCATCTGAAACGGAGTATCGTCGAAGTTAAAGCGGAAGAAAATTATTTGGCCCATGCGCTAATTATCGGCATTGCCAAATTAACTTATGATAAAGATTACAATTCATTTCGTCAGGGGTATAAGATACGTCCCGTTGTGGATCATTTACTTACGACGACAGGTATTGATCTGACAAATGGCGGAGGAATCTGCGAGTTAAATAATTTTCAGGAGTATTTCAAAGAGTACAGAATTGTTGTTTTCAGAGGTTTAAATTGTGAAGATATAATTTTTGATGGTCAGGTGGAATCTGAAAAGAGAATTAACCTACTTTATGATGATGTAACATCATTTTCACGTGATTAACAGCGTCACAGTTGCACTTTCTCGAAAGTATTTCTGTAAAGGTTGTAACAAAGGGTACGAAAGTGGCGTGACGCATAGGTGTCAGGAATCGTGCAGCGACTGTATGTCAATTCCGCCATGTCCGTACGCCGATGTTCGAATCCCGTGCGAGTCATGTAATAGACAGTTCAGGAGTCGAGCATGTTTTGACAAGCATAAGACTAACAAGATAGGAAAAAAGACCGTACGTGAAAAGAAGAGAAACTGTACCTCGTGTAATACATTAATATCTGATAAAAAGCACGAATGTTTAAGCCCCACTGTACTATCTGTAACCAGAACAGAGAGATTGGTCATTTCTGTTTTATGCGGCCGTTAAAGAACGAACTGCCCCGCAGTGGTGATGTACTGTTTGTTTTATGATTTTGAAACTACGCAGGATACAAAATTCTCAGAGAATGCGAACATATTCCCATATTAGTTTGTAATCAACATTTTTGCTCAGCTTGTGAGATGCAGGAAGATATAGAAATTGATTGTGTCCGTTGTGGTAGGAGACGCCATTCATTCTACGACGATCCAGTGGGCGATTTATTATCTTATCTAAGTGAACCTCGACCCTCGTGCAATAAAGTCGTGGCCATAGCGCACAACGCCAAGGCTTTTGATTCTCGGTTTATACTGAAAAGAGCTATTCTCTTGAAATGGATCCCGCAACTTCTATTAACCGGTCTTAAAATTATTTGTATGAAAATGCAACACATTCATTTTCTGGATTCCGTTTCTTACATGCCCATGCCTTTGCGTAAATTGCCCGAGGCGTTTGGGCTTTAAACGCAAAAAACGTGGTTCCACACTATTGGAATACAAAGGCAAATTTGGACTATGTGGGCCCCATACCCGACATTAAGTATTTCGGTGCTGACGAGATGAGTGAGGGAGACAGAAAGGATTTCTTGTCTTGGTATAATGAGCAAAAAGACATAGTCTTTGATAACCGCCGCGTGTTGAAACAGTATTCCCAATATGACGTCACCGTCTTGCGAGAAGCGAGTCAGATATTCAGGCACGATTTTATAGAGATTGGAAATATCGAGGTTTTCCTCGGGGCAGTGACAATAGCGTCTGCATGCAATAAAGTGTTTCGCAAGAAATTCCTCAAACCAGAGACCATTGGATTGCTCCCGCCTGGAGGTTATAGTGGTAATAACAGATATAGCAAGAAAGCCCTAATATGGCTTTTACATATGGAACAGGAGGACGACTGTCAGATACGGCATGCTAGAAACGGCCGCGAATTCACATCACCTGAATTACGGTATTACAGTGTAGACGGTTACAGTGCAGAGACTCGAACCGTATATGAATTCCTGGGATGTTACTGTCACGATTGCACATGCCAGCCTTTTCGAGACGTGAAAACGTTAGGCGGAGAGACACTGGCGGAACGTTATGAACAGACCCTGGCGAGAATCGAACTGACAAAGCGGGCAGGATATCATGTTAAAATTCAATGGGAATGTAAATTTGACGAAGCTAAGATAGTGGAACAGAAACCTGAATTGTTAGTTCATTCCATTGTCAAGCATGCGCCCTGATCACTCGAGATGCCCTGTATGGGGGTCGAACCGAAGCCATGCCGCTCCCCTATAAGATACGGGAGGGCGAGGAATCTGTCCAGTATTGTGACGTAATGAGTTTATACCCATACATATGTAAGTATTTCAAATTCCCCATAGGTCATCCGGTCATTCACGTCGGTGACGCATGTGCCGATAAGGAGTCGTGTCTAAAGATGGACGGATTAATTAAATGCACCATCGTGCCTCCAAAGGACCTCTATCACCCTGTCCTTCCATTTTGGCACAACAAGAAACTGCTATTCTGTCTGTGTAGATCGTGTGTCTTAGAGCAGAACACAACTGGCGAATGCCAGCATTTCAGTGATGCTGAAAGGTGTCTGGATGGTACGTTGGTCATTGATGAAGTGCGATTGGCTGTTAACAAAGGCTACAAAATTTTAGAAATTCAAGAAGTATACCAGTGCGAAGTCACACAATATAATCCGGACACTGGTGAGGGCGGCCTTTTTGTAGAATACATAAACACGTTTCTAAAACTGAAAGCAAAGGCTAGCGGGTATCCTAGCTGTGTTCGAACCCCGACGATGAAGATCTATACATTCGTCAGTTCTATCGGAGCGAAGGCATTAAACTGGACAAAGACTATCAGATATAACGCGGCAATACGCGGTCTGTCAAAACTCTGTCTCAACTCCATGTGGGGAAAATTGAGAAGCAATCGTACACAGACAAAATTACTTTCAGAACCCCATTAACTGTACAGATTTCTGGTGACGCCGGGAATTGAAGTCCAGAACATGATGTTTGCTAGTGACGATGTTGTCTGAATTTCATGGCAGTTTTCATTGGAAGAACGTGTGCCTAGTGTACGTCATACCAATGAGGTAATAGGTGCCTATGTGGCAGCCGGTGCACGTATTCACCTGTACTCATAACTGGACAGATTACAGGAGAAGGCGATTTATTGTGATATAACAAGTGTTTTATATATACAGCCGGCAGACGGACCCGCGCTAGTTGAAATGGGGGACAATTTGGGAGAAATGACGTAAGAACTGAAACCCCATTAAATCATTTCTGAGGTGGTCTGTGCAGGTCCAAAAAATTATGCGTATAAAACAATTAATTCCATGACAGGTGCTAGCAAGACGGTTTGTAAAGTTAGGGGTATTACTCTTAATTATTTAGCCTCTCAGTTGGTAAATTTTGCGAAAATGAAAGACATGATTCTGTCTATGGATGATAATGATACTGTAATTGTTCGCACACCAAATAAGATTAAACGTAAGAGGGGTAGAGGAGGTTAAGTATTATAAGCCAGCCTGGGGAAAAGACGTACAGGGTATCGTTTTTGAAATGAAGGCGCTTGAATGACAATACATCCGTCACGTTTGGGTATATATTGAAGAAGTGAATGCTGGTATAGGACATTCATGGCTAGTGACATAAGGTTTAAACATCCGTTTACCTGCATAATTGGAGGGCCAACAGGGTCCGGAAAGTCTACGTTCTGTATACGATTTCTTCAGAACCTTGACACCTGTGTAACGAGCCGGATTTTCCTGGCGGAATTATCTGGTGTTATAGTGAACAGAGTGCCGTGCCTCAGCAACAGTTGGTCTCGTTAAAGAAGAAAAACGTACAAGTTCGCGAGGTTCTGCTCGAAAATTTTGAAAACGCACAAGGTCTACCATGCCTCTTTATTCTTGATGATCTTTTAAACGAAGTGTTTTCACGAGCTGTGTGTGACCTGTTTACCAAGGGTAGTCATCATCGCAACCTCAGTGTAATTCTGATTACCCAGAACTTTCTCCACCAAGCTCCACACTGCCGCAACATATCGCTGAATGCGAAATATTTGGTCGCGTTTAAAAACGTTCGCGAAAGGAACCAGTTTGCATAATTCGCAAGGCAAGTGCTGCCCAAAGCTAGTGCTAGTCTGTGTGAAGCGTATCGAGAAGCTACCCAGAGTCCTCACGGGTATATGATTTTAGACTTTGCCCGGGATACAGACGATCGCCTACGGTATCGAACCAATGTCTTTCCGTCTGAATATCCTCCCATTATTTACGTTCGAGTGAATGATGATGAAGCGCATAAAATTCAATTATCACCATCTGCAAGTTCTCAAGACGGCAAAACCGCAACTAAGAAGAACCATAATTAAAAATTGTAATAGCGAGCTAGTGAAATCAATTAGCGAGTGTGTATTGAATGTGTTACGTAATAATCTGCAGTTGAGTGCATGTCAGAAGAAGCGATTACAAAAGTTCAAAGGTTCACTGCGCACTCTAGCAGATAAGCGAGTGACCATCTCGGGTAAGAAACGACTGATTAATCAAAGAGGCGGTTTTCTCGTACCTCAATTAAGTGCTATTTTACCCATAATACCTATTATATTCCGTTCGCGCAACGCATAAAAATGTTACGCAAGATGTACCTTGTCTCACACGATTACTTACATACGAATGAGCAGCGCTCTTCACAACCAACTACAATGCAACAAACATCGCCTCTTCAGAAGACTCGTGCTAGTGTAAAAAGGAAGAAGAAGGGGGAGGGATCCAAACACCCGTGCGATAAGTGGGTACCTATGCGTGAGGAAATTGCTGAAGCCGCTGTCGGACGTAGGGCGCTGATTAAAGCTATCGCCGACTTTATAAAAGTGGTATTACCTGAAACTACTCTTGCACAAAAAGCAGTTACACCAAAAATCGAGCCTGTAAAGTTAGGTACACAGACAAAACCATCACTGTCTGCACCACTTCTCTCAACCTCTTCTGAAGGAGACGTTTTATATGAAACAGAGACAAGTCCTGTTAGTACTAGATTCGCCGGTGCTACTGCACCTGCCTATGATGATGATAATGGGGATACGGGTGCTGTTAGCGAAGGTGATGCACACTAATTTGCTAGAAAGTCTTTCGGTGAGATTGCTAGCCCCTACATATCACCTTATGTTCATAAAAGTGGCGTTCTAGATGCAGAGTATGGTCCGCGCAAAATAAGTGACAAATTTTTATAGGTAATTCCGATGTGACGGTGGATACGAATAGTAACTTCTATATTAGAGATAAGCATTTTAGAGGCACGCGAGGTCTCTGGGAATTACTCACTCGGAAAAAGGTAGATAACAGACTTGTCAGTGCAAACGATCTCAAACGATATAAGAGCATTTTGAATTTGACCAGTGCTCATTTGGAGGGATACGAGCCCAGTGCCCCTATACACGTCTCCCGCGAAATGAAATTTAGAACAGTAATCGCCAAGCAGTTTCCCCAGGTGAAACGTCGCGGCATTGAAGCATCATTACATAGACAGTGGGAGAAATATTAGCGATGATAAGAAGACTGTACTTTGATCCTTCCGAGCTCTCCGGTTTCTCGACTCAGTAAAAGCTAAAGAACGCTGTTAGGCGCCGCAGTATGATTAAACAGGAGCAGAAGCAGACAGCGCTTGCTGCTGATATTAAGGCCTGGCTGTTAAAACAAGATGCGTACACATTACACAGACCAGTGCGGAAACGGTTTCCCAGGAATCCCTACTCTGTGAATAATATCAACGATGTCTGGGAAAGTGAACTGGTGGATGTCCAGGGCCTCAGCAAATATAACGACGGAAATATCTACTAACTGTTATAGATGTCTTTCAAATTCTTACACATCATCCCGCTAAAAAGTAAGACGGGTAAAGCTGTCACGACAGCATTTCAATCCATCTTCAAGGACCCAAAATATTTGAAACCAATACGTAGACGTCCCGTCTGGGTGCGTACGGATAGAGGGAATGAATTCTTGAACAGATCGTATCAAGACATGTTAAGAGGCGAGGTAATTCAATTTCAGTTATGTAAAAACACCGATGTCAAATGCTCAGTCGTGGAGAGGGCTCACCGCACTATCCAGGATAAGTTATACAAATACTTCACATATAAGAAAACGTAAGTAGTAACGGGCCGGGTCTGGGTAATCATGGCGTAGGGGTAGAGGTGGAAGTATGGTGTAGAGGTGACGTTGGAGGTTACGATCCGTCTATCTTGACCTTTACCCTAGGTTGGGGATCGGTTGGTTTGTCGCGAGCCATGGGTGGGTTCGCGGGCCACAGATAGGGTTTCCCTTTAAAAGGGAATTGACCCCCGTGTTGTGGATCGGTTTGGAGAGTTGTGGGTGTGGTGGGGTCGAGAGCCATAGGTAAGGTTTCCCTTTTAAAAAGAATTCGGGAGTTTGAAAAAAGGATTCGCCATTTTGAATGTACTGCTGTGTATGGTGGTATATATATGTGTTACCGTAATGCAGCCGTGTAGAATGGTTGCGTAAAGATGACGTTGCTAAAGGACGGGTTACCGTGATGCTGCCGTGTAGACTGGTAGTTTGAAGATAGTGGTCCTGCTAAAGGACGGGTTACCGTGATGTTGCCGTGTAGTCTGGTAGTTTGCAGAGGGAACAGAAGTAATAGCCGCAGCAGCGTGATGTATCGTACCCGAAGGTCACCCACCAACTTGTATGTCAGTGGAGATGTAACACGAGTCTAACACGTGTCAGGGCGTGGTAAGTGACGGCATCCGCGTCACATGCAAAACGCTGTGTGCATATATGCTTGGGCGTGGCACTCCAAATATGGTAGTGCGGGTTACATATCAAAGAGGCTACCTTTTGATAGTTTCCATATAATAAGGCGCGTTAGGTGACATCTCCCTTTTTAATTATACGCCATTGCCTTGGTTTGTTTTGACCCAGGTGTTTTAGGATGTATTTGTAGGTGTGGGTGTGTGATCAAGGTAAGTAACATTATCCGTGTCACATGCAAAACGCTGTGTATATGTTACATGTCACAGAGGCTACCGTCTGATCGTTTCCCAGATAATCATACGCCATTGGCTAGGTCTTTTTTGACCCAGGTGTTTTGGGATGTGTTTGTAGGTGTGTGTGATTAAAGATGGCTACCTGTGTGGCAGGCTGTCATTCCTGTCGCATGCCATTTGAATGTAGCGCTGTGTATGGTGGTATGAATGTGCTACCGTAAAGTTTGGTAGGGTAATGGTAAAGGATGGGTTACCGTGATGCTGCCGTGTAGTCTGGTAGCTGCGTTGATGTGTAGTTTGGGCGTGGTATTCCATATAAGGAGATGTTCTATGTAAGACGGTTCTTATTGGCTGGTTAAGAGGATTAGCACATAAGGAACGGTATGCAGGTAGGGCGCTGGCTAGCTTGAAACTAGCAAAGAGCACGTACAATGTCTTATCTAGCCGCAAGGTGTAAACTGGGTGTACAGAATGTGAAATGAAAACAAATTAATGGGTGTAATAGAGAAAGATTGGTTTTATTAACAGAATGTTCTTACAATTGTTTTTGACTTACCAGCCGCAATGCGGCATTTATCATCATGGAAGTTGCAGTGTTCTGCACGCCTAATATCGGGGCAAGCTAGCCAGGTACGGGAACTGGAATTTCTCTAATGGCGAGGAGCTCAGTAGGGTATGGTACATTTAGACGTACGTGTTTCTTGATACGTACGTCATAATACATGGAGTGACGTCGGACGGTGTCGGAAGAGTGCCACAACGAAAACCGCGCGTAGAATAGTTGGCGCCTCTGGATTACAAACGCAATAGAACTTGTAGGCGAGAGTTTTAGGCACACCATTGCCTGCGAAAAATGCTGTTAATTTCTCGACGACCCTGAGTGAAGGTCTTTCAGCGAAGAGGTAGGTTATTATGTATGCAGACCACGTATCGATACCGCCTAGGTATTGTTCGACAGCATGCAGCAGAAACGTGACGACAGTGTTGCTAGCAATAGCGATAAGTTGACTGTGTATCTGCGGGAGTGTAGCATTTATTTATTAAAATATGTAGTCGCTGCCGTTGTCGGGTGTGGCGTGTGGGAGGAAGTAGACAGCCCCGTCCCGTACATGCATCTAACGAAGGAGTGATGTCACTGCTGACATTGCAGTTGTCGTGGTGCAACATAGCGAGGGCCTCTGACACAATGCAGAATAAGTGTTTTGTTACAATATAAATAGGGCATTTTGGAAGACGTTTTGCATTCACGATGCATTGTGTGCATTGTGTACGACGCCGACGCTGAAGATGACGACGTCGATCATCACTTTTAAAGAGGTGAGTGAAAATGTTAGAAACTGTATATTGTTTTTGAGTGTTGAAAAGTGAATTAAGAGAGTGTATGTATTTTGAAACAGAACATTGCCGGCTGCTGCTGCTACCATTATTGTTGTCGGTTGCTGCTGCTGCTGAGACGCCCATAGGCATCGATTAGTTACACGGTAAGTGAACAACTGTTGCTGTGGCTAGTGATATATTGTGTGTGAATGTTCAGAAGTTCATACAATTTGTAATGTCTAACAAAACCGTGCCTGCTGCCTACTGCTTGTCGGTGCTGTTGCTGCCTGTTGGTGCTGTTGCTGCTTGTTGGTGCTGTTGCTGCCTGTTGGTGCTGTAGCCTGTTGGTGTTGATTAGACAACTCAAGGTGAGTGATCGGCAGTTGATATTATTAAAAGTGTGCATGTCAGTGTGCGTGTGTTTGGTTTTGGAAGTGAAAGTTAATCTAATTCGGTGCGATATTCGCGGTGGTGTTCGTGAATGAAGGCGTGTCCCTTCACGTATCTGATATATGGGCAGGTGGGGGAGAATTTGGCGTGTTCTAGAAATGGAATATCAGTTTCCTTCCATTGAAATAACGTACAGCCACAATAAAATCACAAACAGCCATCTGCCCACCCTGGAACGAGAGAGAAAATAATTTAGCTTGGGAATTATTTCGTATGTGTTTAGGAATAGTGTACATGTACGTCATCTGCTGGGGAGTTGTGGTACTACTAGTAGAACATAAGAAATAGTGTACATGAACGTCATCTGTGGGGAGCTGTGGTACTACTAGAAGTGCATACAGTTCCGTGACGTAGTGTCGCGAATAACAGAAGCTGGAGATTTGAAGTTTAAAATTTCAATAATAATTGTAAACCCACCGTCATAGTTAAATTAAAATAAGTATGGGAAATTTAAATAATAATAATTATAAACCCACCGTCATAGTTAAGTAATATTAAATAATTGTGGTAAATTTAAATAATAATTTTAAACCCACCGTCATAGTTAAATAATAATAATAATAATTGTAAACCCACCATCGAAATAAAAACCGGCCACTGCTATAGACCCCACTGAAGGTTTTCCTTCGGGATCCCACCGTGCTGCCTCTTGGTAGAAGGTGCGTATGCGTCTAGCTAGCGTCCCGTTTTCGGGACATCTGGGTAATTCCCATCGCTGGATTGCTTGCTCTTGGGCTGTTAGCCATGTGAGCTCATCGTAGTAGGGAGGTTCCCTACTCTGGAAAGGGCGAGGGGCTAGATCCGGCGGTATGTCTGCCGACCTCTGAGGTTTTGCCGGGGGCTGACTGTCTCTGTCGTTGCTGGTGTCAGGCATCGGAGGAATAGGAGGCTGTTTGGAGCGAGCTGTCACAATCACAATCACACTCTTCTTCTCCTGATGATGGGTGGGGCCCGTCGTAGTCGTCCATCGCGTTGGTGGCGGAGGCCTTGGTGCACACATTAGAAGTGTGTCTATACGCACGATTACTGCTCTCCTTATAGGTGGGGTTAGATAGAAGAGACGTCTAGTGGTAGGAAAATGAAATAACGACTGCGCTTGCGCGTTTAGTTTTTAAGTAGACGTAATTTATTGCATCAGAAAAAGTACACACACACATACATACAGAGTATGATTTAAACGGTTAATACATATTTCATTTCTTCAAACAGTTGATAATAATTGATGGATTTGTTTGCGGTGGAGGGAGGCTCCACAAAAGTGACAGAGTCGTAAGCTGTATCGATATAGGCTATTACATCGGTCATGGCTGCTATGTACAACGTCATCTGGTTCTGAATCATGTACATGATGTAGGCTACATTATGTAACTCTTCGTACGTGAATGACAAGTACTGTTTGCCGAGATACACACTGGCAATCCTGTAACTGCCGGTAGTGTTCATTTTAAAGTCACCGTTCTTCTTGCTAAAATGTTCGTTTGTAGATAGAGCGTTGCAAAGGGCGGCGATATTCTCGGCCATGGTTTGCAGTTGTTGAGAGTCGAGGAGCAGAGGCAGCTTCTTGGCGCCTCCGAATTCTGCTAGCGGCTGATAACCGCGGGAATGAAAG
>Ga0268261_10001754_pt1 | contig 15202 bp, 3 predicted proteins | sample TergutNc150P1_FD_190353 | JGI IMG/M metagenome (GOLD analysis project Ga0268261, IMG submission 190353) | Nasutitermes corniger P1 segment gut microbial community from laboratory colony in Florida, USA - Nc150 P1 (SPAdes) (version 2) | ecosystem: Host-associated > Arthropoda: Insects > Digestive... | reverse complement strand
ACATTAGTAGCCTAAAGGTTAATAATTTAACCCTTATCCTGCTAACGTGGAGAAAATGGTGAGCTCCTAATAATGCCAGCAAATAGCAGATGGGATTTAATTCGGGTTTTAAAGGGTTAAACTGTATAGTTACATCTTGTTTGTTACTTTCATAATCAAAAAGAATCGTCTTTTTCATGTGTATTCAATTATCAAGCATTTTTCAAATAACAATAACAATAAATTATAACAATATTTCGATGCACAGACAGTTCTGTGTTAAATAAAATCCTATAACCTTTTCTAAGAGCGACTGTGAATACGTCATCTGTAGTATGTCAAACGATCATTTATTAAAAGTTTAAAGAAATTTGTCAAATTACATTTTCGGTCATGTTATGGCCAAACAATGCTCTATCAAGATGTACTGTTCGTTAGCTGACCCCATTCGCCAATACAGTCATGTACGGCCTTGAGGCAGGGACAAACAAAATAGAGAGACAGCCTTCATGCGGCACCAGATTTTAGAATTAAAATCCATTTTCTAGCCACGCATAAGACAAAGCGAGTAAGACGAAATTAAAACAATAGTTTGCATGAAAATTCTTGTTGTAAAGCGTCTTTTTCGAATGCTTGAAATGTCACTTAAATTATAAATACATGCAGTTAATAATATAATGACCTCATATCACTTAACATTTATTTATTTATATCCTTACTCATTAAGGTCTAGTTTTTGGACTTCATATATAATTAGAATAAGTTTATTATGGGTTTTCCAAATGGTTTTTAGTGCAAAAGGTTTTCGTAGCCAGTCTGCTCCTACATAATGTTAGTATTACAATGCCTATTTCACTTGAATTTGGTGAAGAAATTATTACGGGTTGTAAAATCTGTGTATGTTAAATTTAACGGATATAACCTGAAAGTTTCTTATTGTCGCCGTTTTTGCAATCCTTGACTTACAAACAGCTTTTCGTGTACCATATACAGCTTATATAATTTATACTTAGCTATTTCCGTACCAAATTTCACAAACTAACATTACTGTTTCCTTATTTATCACCATAATATGGAAAGATAAAGGAAATATTTGTAGTATTTGTACATGCGAAAATTACCGATCGATAAAATTAAGAAAATGTAGCTTAGCGATGTTCTCAAAGAACATCAGTTTCATACGATTTTTTTAATATTGACCAGTTATTTCAAAGTTTAAGATTGACACACACGCGCGCGCGCGCGCAAACGCACAATGAACATTTTGAACATACAAGCCTATTTTATTTTATTTTAGGAAAGACTATAGGCTAATAAGTTCATTGCAGCCATTTCAGAGTTTAATTAATTTGTATTTTATTATCTTTTTCGACTGAAAGGTCAGTTTCGATTTCTAAGTATATTGGTGCAGTGTTATAGAAAGTTTTGACGGTAATAATAAATTCATAGCTTCTTTTCTAATACACTTACATAGGGGTGTGATATTTACAATGGCGACTGTACTTCGTGAAACTTGAATATGTACACTTAACGTGATAAAAAAAATGGCGATTTGCGATCGGTAAATTACTGAGAAATATCACTAAAAAAACAAACTCACGCGACACACGGTTAGGGTAATAGAGAAAGTATTTGAATCAACATTACACAATATTTGGCCTTGTGGTATTATGAGTATACTTACTTTAAAATACAGTAAATGCAAAACATGGAGTTTATAAGCAACACAATGAAATTAACAACTGATAAGATTATACTTGCTTACCAGTATAAGTAAACTGTACTTCATAACTAATCAGTGCCTTCAGTATTTGTAAAGGATGACATGTCCCGCCATATAATTTTAATTTTCAGGTCGCTGCAACTTGCATACTTTTTCAAATACCTTTTTTTACTAAAATATGCCAATGTCTGATGTTGCTGAATTATTATGCTTTACACCGACTGTTATTTTTTGTGTTACAATGTACATATTGACTTTTATTGTGTGTATTTTTTCGCCCTTCACTTTTAACCCAATACTTTTGCCCAGCAGCTTTTATGTATTTTCCTTGGACAGTGTGTGACGCTTTATTCCTTTCAGGTTTTCTACAACGAACTTTTCAACGACAATTTGCCATTGAATTGTGGCGATGGAAGTACAAGGAAGGCTATTACAGTCCGTCTTACGGATGTTATTGTTTACGAATTTGAACATGCGATGGTGACATGGATAATGGTTCGCGGTGGCAGACGACATCAGCGAGCAGGACCTCCCGATGTACTCTCCCAGAATACAACGATTCTAATCAAACTGTTATATTTACAAGACTTGTCACCCCGTTTAAACTATTATATGTTGTGAGTAAGTGTTATTTTCTGGCCAGAACAGTGTGTGTCGTGCTGCTCAGTCTCCTTGCAGTCTTATTCGATGTTGTTGTTTGAAGTGATGTATCTCAGTGGAAGTTATCAAGAGAAAAGCTGTTAACATTGTTCACTGTAAATTCCGTCGGTTCGTTTGTGTAAAATGAACTAAGATGCATTTATATTCAGTTATCGTAAAGTGACTTTTAACAAGATGGATTCCGTTAAAAGCGTTCCGTCGAGTTCCACTTCTGCATCCCCAGCGTCACCAACGCTGGGGCAACAGAACTACGTCCAAAGCATCGACCTGATCATCAGTGATTATATGGAGAGGCTGGGCACAAGACTCAATATTCTGGAGACGGAGCTAAAGTACGCATGGCGAGCGCTGGATCTTCTGTCGCAAGAGTATATCAAGATGTGGGAGCGACTGGAGAAGTTGGAGATCCTCCTTTACGAACAACAAAGTGTAATCGCTCAGCTTCTCGAATTTTACACAGTAATGGGTACAACAGACGGTACGACGGAAGAACAAACAGATATTGTCTCGGCATCTGAAGACACGACGACGGCAACAGAAACGACTGAGGATAAGCTGCAACGGACCATGAAGGATTTGATGGAAGATGCAGCAGCAGCTAGTGTCGCAGGACTTAGCGTAGTAGGAGAAGTATCGAATGCTGATATTACAGGCTCGTCCTCAAGTGCCGCTGCATTAATTTCAGAACTGCAGATAGAGATGGGAATGGGCGAAATGATACATATGCCAGATGAGGCCTTCTATCGCAGTCTGAACAACGCGTATCGTGATGATTTGGGTGGCTCTGAAACAACCGTGCCACCTTCCGTCACTTCTTCACAGCTTGGTATGATCTGGGAAGAGGCCGAGGATGTTGAAGAAAGCACAAATACGGAGGAGGCTAGAGAAGGGTTGGAACAAGGGGAAGAGACACAAGAAGTATTCAGTGCATTAGACTATAAAGTCTATAGGGGAAACTCGCCGTGTGTCAACGATCAGGACCTTGCTCAACTCACTAGATTGAGTGTAATAGATCAGGTGGCCCTTGAGAAGCTTCAGGAGCTTGACAGGCTTACAACAAAGCTTAAAAAAGATTCGCAGAACCTCAAAGAACTTCAGGACCGTCTTTTGGAATCCCCACAACACCAATATATGAAGGAGAGTAGAGAAAACGAATCCACAACTGAAAGAGTCCTGGCGGAAGAAGCCAACGCCATAGACGAGCAGTTACGTCAGATCTACGCAGAGTCGGAATTAGAAAATTGGGGCTTCTCTAGTTCAGCACGCGGCCCCTCTGAATTGATATTACTAGCAAGTACAACGATATTACCAAGTGGCCTCAACAGCGGTAATAAGTCCCGGCCTAGTTCTCGTCTGTCTACCGACAGTGGAAGTGCCACCACAGACTCAGAAGTAGCGTCAGCACTATCCGGGTTCAGGTCAAATGTGTCACCAACTACATCACCGAGACATCGTGTCCTTCTTGATTCATCTAATTCTGTTGATACTTCTGGTATTTTGACTTCACAGACGTCTGGTAGACTTGGTTATAATTCTTCAGCTTTATTGCAAGCTGATATTACATCTTCATCATGTAGCGCTGCGTCTCCTAAAACAATCACTGACCGGTACGATTTTAATTCATACTCTACAGAATACACTAGCGCACAAGAACTGAAGAATTTTGTAGCCGCTTCTCATTCTTCGGTTCCTCAAACATCACCTGGAATGTATGCAGTGGCGTCCAGTCAGAATCTAAATTCTCCGCCAGCGTTATCAGGATCAAGCATACGTACGCGACAAGATGGTTATATAGGTGGAGGGGGGAGGTTAGATCTAGACTTTTCGGAAAGTAGAACTACGCCTTCTCCGTCCCCAACAAGCCCACCACCACCGGCTCCTCGAGACAGTAGAGATGCCTTTTTGATGGCCGTGGCCGATACTGGGCCCGGTTTAAATATCACTAAAAGTCCTTCAGCACTGCTGGGTGCCTCGGCTACTAGTTCTATGTCAATTACTTCTCCGTCGACTGAACAGCAAGGACGTTTAAGTCCTCGAACCCCACACTCCCCGAAATCACCAAGACTGTCTCCCAAGAATATAGTTAAATCTATGTCTGTTAACATTGGAACAGCTAAATCTGATTCTGGTCTTTCTTCCATGAGTGGTTGGTCTAGCGTAGAGAAATCTCCTGTCTCTCCAAAGAGTGTCATTAGTAGTTCCAACAAGACACCGACCTCCTCCTCGTATACGTCGGATTCTGTAATTGGTCGTGGACATCAGCAGCTACTAGCAACATCACCTATACCACCTCAAATGCATTTTTCTTCCTCGTCATCAGTATCTCCGCAAGAGAGTTGCACGTTTACTACTCTCGCTAACTCAGATTCATTCCAATACAGTGCTCCTCATTCTCCTCTTCCTTCCCTTCCTCCTAATCTAGTTAATTCCCTTATAACGGGTGAACATCTATCGGCTTTCACAACCATAAAATCACCAACGAGTGTGGGAAGCAGTACACCTTCCATAACAGGCGACAATTTCGCTGCAAACCTCGTCCCGTCACCTGTACCGAGCTCTGAACTCAATACCAGCCCTAGAGGGCGATCTCATCGTGTTCCGAAATCCCCCAGCGCTAGCGTAATTACCGCTTCGGCAACATACGGTGATTTTCTCTATCGTAGTGAACAACCTGCAATTTATTCAGTAGCAGGAAGTAATCGGCAACAATCCTTCACTTCGGTATATACGAGTGGTACGTCAAGTTATGTTCCCAAGTCATCTGGATCAGTGTACCCAGATTTGGTTGAGCCATGCAGCAACAACGAACAACATCCAGCCCAAGGATACCGCTATCAGGTTGAATCCGAACGCGTTACTTCCCGAAGTCACTCTGTTGGTGGCTACCCCTCATCTAGTGCCTCTTCAACGTCTCATTCAAGCAGAAAGAACCTTTCTAGAGGGTATTCTACTGGTTCTGCTCCTCCCAGCAGCAATGGAGTTGCAAACCTAGAGGGATATAAAACCGCCATGTACCGTACAATGTTCCCTACGGGAAACATCACAGACGCTCTGTCTTATTACCCTACCAGCACGCGCTATGATTCGACACCGTCCGGAAACCAATCACGACCTGCCTACAGTCACGGTTCTGCTTGGTTAAGTAGCTCTCAGGCGCATACTGACTCCGCAGGTACGAACCAGATAAAACATGATCACACACATGCGTCAGTTATATCACTAGACAGTGCTCCTACTTCCACAGTAGAATGCGGGTACATATCATCACAGTACATGGATGCAAGACGTTACCCACAACATCCACCACAACACTACGGTTCACAGCCTGGAATAGAAAGGATTGCTGACCCAGACGAAAGCTATCCTCGAGAACACTCTTGGGGCGAGCATTCTGACATGCAGTACTTGGAACATGATCTAAGGAAAAGAAATGCTTCAGATTACCATCAACAATTTCACGACGGGCAATATTATGATCCTAGTGGGGTCATAGTGTCCCAGTCGGGATATATATCTATTGCTGCTGATATAAAAGACAGTAAATATCCTCAAGACGAGAAGGTGAGTAAGAAAGGTAAACTGAAATCAGCAATGAGCTCTGTGAGCAGTTGGTTGCCTGGTTTGCACCTCAGCAAAAGGCATCGCTCCCATTCCTTACCAGCAGGTGTCCGACGTGAAGACCTTGTACTGTCCAAGGAACATGGAAGGGGGTATATAATGTCACGCGGTAAAAGTCAACCACGTTCAACAACCACGCTACCTCGCAAGAAAAAGAAAAATCCACTCGCCTCTACAATGTCTGGAATCCTCCAAAAAGCCAAACGTCGCAGTCAGCATTCTCAGTCGCTGTCAGATCCAGAGCAGTCCGAAACGGAGTGGAGCGGTCGACAGAGTGGATTTTCTGAAGATAGCGAGGACAGTGTATTTTCTGATGTTCCATCTGATTCGAATGTATTTACCAAAGTAGCTCACAGCTTGCCGAGGCAGCACAGTTTACAGCAGCAACAGGTTCTGACAAACACAAGAATGGGACCGAGAAGGGACTCGGATATGGAACAAGTAAACGAAATTTCTTATGATACAGAGCCCGCAGAAGAACACTCTCTAGATGCTGATCCATCCACTCTATTTCCAACAGTAGGTGAAGTAAAGAGAGCAGCAACCCAAGCAGTGTCCTCGACGAGTGAAGAAACGGCAACAAGTGAAAGAATTCAGTTTCCTCCAGTTGCGTTAGGCGGCGCTTCCAGGGAATTTGCCGTATCCCGAGCCTTGGGGAAATATCGTCAGCGTCAGTCTTCCACTATAACTGCAGATGAGCAGGCGAACCAAGATGATGTCTGTGCTACTAAGTCTAGCGAACAAGTTCCTGTTATCGCTACAACGGGTGAAGTTTTTCAAGAAGATATATACAATGAACCGATGGCAGAGCCTGTAGTTGATGAATCAGAAAATCTCAATGCACAACAGCAACATTCTCGCATAGAAGAACATTCTAATATTGAAGCAAGCCCGTCTGTGTCCAGTATGCGCAGTTACTCTAGTGGAAGGCATCACACTACCCGCCAACAACAGAGTTTAGAAATCCCGTGGAGCGGGCCTAGAGGTGAGGCTGACGAAGACAGCCGAAGTACCCACTCATGGAGAAGCACATCCCGGGTATCTTCCAGAAGACAAAGCACTGAAGACAGTATAGATAGTGAAGATGAGTGGTATTGTTACGAGCTACGCAAGTTGGAAGAATTGGAAAAACTACAAGACTCGGAACCAATGCCAGAAGAAAACACCGAATGTTTTGAACCGGATGAAGATGTAAAGGAGCAGATGTCTTTTGTACTCCAGGAGCTAAAGCTGAAAGCCAAAACTCGTGAGGGGGTTCTGGATGAAGAAGACTACAACCGTCAAGTGCGAGCAAGGTCTACAGGATCGATTATGCGGTGGGAAGATGTTCAAAATGAAGTTGGTGAAAAGCAAAATGAATTGCAGTCCATCTCAGACCAAGCGCCGCAAGTGCCCGTTACAGAGGAAACAAAGAAGGCAGGTGTCGTTAGGCTTCGAGACGAAGATGAGTCTTCGTCAGGAGAAACGAGTGGTCCCGATAGTCCGCATCAGAGTATGGATGAAATGGAAGTTGATGAGGAAGAAGAGGCCGCAATGGAAGCGGAATTGGCGAGATCCATGAGGAGTTCGAGCGGCTCCACCCTTCGTCATGGAGAGAAACTCCTTCAAGGTTCAGACTCGCTGAGCAGGGAGGGATCACTAAGTGTTCCTCCAAGTGAGATGTCGATAAGTATTCCAGTCAGCGACGGCTGGGACACCGAAGAAACAGCTACAGTACGCGAAGGTTCCGTAAGTGTTGCGGCCAGCGACGTTTGGGAAGGGGAATGCGAAGCCGATTATGTAGCTGGTAGCGAACTCCGAGAAGGTGCAGAGAGCTCTGCGTCGTCTGTACCCAAGTTCAAAATCGAAAATGACATGGGCAGCTCAGTCAAGGAAGATATCACGACCAAAGACAGCGGACCCGCCAGCAGCAAGTGGAAGTTGCTCAAAGCTCTGAAAGAGAGAAAAGCGGAAGAAAAGATTCAAGAAGCTGCAACAGCAACGGCAGCGGCGGAAGCAAGAGCGAACGCGGCCGTGGTAGGTATAAAAACAGTGAGTTAAATTAGGCTCTGATGAAAGTTTAACCTACCTGGCTTGCTAAACTCTTTGTGATTTTTTTATTATGCTAATATAATTTTAATAGTTCTACTCTCTAACTTGCACACCGCTAACACCTTTCAGCGAAAACAGTTTTCTTGTAACAAGTGTTTTTACCTGGGCCCGATACTAAGACGAATTTCGTTATGACTATACGTGTTGTATTTGCTATGAACCTTACCTCTGTGAAACAAATATAATATAATTTTGACTGTTAATTTGCACTCTTTGTACTGCAAACAGTTAGTTTTGGAGGGCACATGCATACGTAATTCAAGAGCCAAACATGTACTAGCTCAGGGTAGATAACGCTTAAGTTTTGTCACTTAAATGACTCACGTGTTATTTCTAGATGTAAAGTGTTTGAATTTGGCACTTTATATAGCGATATGCAATAACCAAAAGATCGCGCAATAGTATTCTGTAGCATTCGTGCACTTTGTTGTTACAGTGCTTGAAATTTAAAAAATGTACCTTTGCACAGTGTATAAATATTCCCTGTAAACAAGGAATTTGGTAAATCATAACAGCATTATAGTGGATTATTAGAACAAAACTTTCTTTGAATTCCCACGATTTCAACAAGTGGAAAGCTGTTGAATAATTTCACATTGTTCTCGAGCGAAATTATACGCCGTAGCTTAGAGTTGGAATGTGTTCCAAAAACTTGTGTAACACGTGGACTTTTTTTACTGGATTGTCAACACAATAGAGTTCTTCACGTGTTTCGCTCTCCGTATGAGAAGGTACCGAAAGGGCGGACAGAAGTATCGGCTTAAATGAAACCCAATTATAACACAAAATTCCATTACAAATTTTAATTTCCATGTGGAATTTTTTAGATTTGTTTTGGAATACGTTTCATGTCATCCTGTATCGTATTTATAATGGCGAAAAATCGTGTCTTTATGTCTCATGCTCCTTACTCACTCTTTTGTAACAAATATATAATTAAATAAAAACCGCTCTTACATTTATTGATAAGAATAGAAAGAACATCTGCTGTAGTCACACGTGAATACTATATTGTCTCTGCTGTGCAATGAATGCAGACTTTTTCAAGATTTTCTAAAGAGTTTTCTTGTACTCGGCCTATTATTACTTTGTTCTTTCTCTCTGTCCCTTGTTAACAATTTTCGCAACAGAAGATGTTGCATCACACTGAACGAACACAAGTGATGAGCTTGATCTGCATCAGAAAAATCTTCCTCGATTTGCCATGCACGAAGTTGGCTACAACACTCCGATATATATGCACCTGTACAGTGATAACGATATCCTGAATTATATTTGTATAGTCGAAAGTTTCGTTTAATCCGAGCAAAAAAAAAGTACACGTCTATCCGCCCCATCGATTCTCTATCCGTGTTCTAATTGTCAGTACCCAAGTTGTAAGCCTATACGGTCAGATTCTGCGACTGTGTTTGTAAGTATCAAAGAAGCGTCACAGTTTCTGAGACCTGTACTGTACTGTATATTACTGCTAACTTTTCTGCTGTACCCAGTATGCAGTATACGTAAAGTGGCACCATTAGACCTAAGTCATTCAGAACCATTCTGCGTCTGCTCAGCGGAATTACGAAGTGTGGTGTTAAAGTAATGTATTTCTATGCTGTTATGTTTAATTACCTAGAATTATATTTCCAAATCGAAAGAAAATTCAAAATAAGCATGACGCAAAAAGTAAACTTTGTTTTTTTTTGTTCAAAGTACTGTGAATCTTGATATTATTAAATTATAAAATATTGTGAAAATTCATACTTAATAAGCAAATGATTGTTATTCGGATGTATTTACAACTGACGTACATTTCTCATAAGCTACCACATACAATTTTAAATATTAATCGTGTTATAAATAGTACTAGACCTTAGCGCTAGCATAAAAATGTGTAGTTGTCGTTTCGCAATAAAATGTAATGTATTAATCCATAGAAAAACATGTTTATATTATACAAGCAGTACAACATAAGCAATAAACCTATGTTATCAGTAATGAAAGTGTTAGGTGTAGGTTCAAATGTTAGGCAACGAATGTAGGAAGCCAAATTTGCACCATGCCATTATGTCTAGAGACTCACACTACTGTAGAAGGCCTTGTAATAGTCATTAATAGAACCACACCTAAGTCCCTGAACTTAAAAGGAAAGAAATAGTGCAGTTCATCTAATCCTTTACTGTACGTAAGTTACATTATTTATTTATGAGTAAAGCTACGACAGAGCAGTGTACTTTTGTAAAGAGATTAGCACAGTGAGCTATTATACGTAGTAGCAGGGCATCTGTTTAATGCTCAACCGCGTTTTATAAGTTGCTTTAAGAATGTCTGAATTTCTTCCCGATAAATTGTGTAACTTAAATAAACTTGCACATTGAAGTGAAGAGCTTTCTCCTGTGTTAGCTCTGTGACTATATCGCTGTAAGCACGAATACTTGATTACTTGGTTTAGTAAAGTCATTCTTATCCTCGTTTCGCTTTTGACGTAGGTATCGCCTATAAAAATAGCTGTACAAAAAATAAGTCGTGTTTGTACGTTCCAAATCTGCTCTAAGTATTTCCACATAAACCCTCAGTTCACGTATAGAGACTACATAACTTTTTCCTTGTATACTGTCTAGAATATAGTTACCTACTACTTAATTAATGCCCTGAACACAAAATACTCCGCGTGAATGTATTAAGGGATATTGTGTACCTCCCTTTCTTATATAGGCCTGTTACTTTGTGGAGTACTTAAATTCTAGATAGAAGGGTTTTTGTTACCATAGCTCTGTAGGATTAATAGCTGACTACCGAAACAATGTATGTATCATTAGCGAAATACAGAATATGTGTATGTAAGTAGGAACATTGCGTGTTTGTCTTTTGGAGAATCCTAAGTTGCGACTGTGTTCGCGGTGGACAGTTATGCATGAATTGAAATTCACGAAAATATTATGAGCTTGTCATTTAAGCTTTATGAATGAGTTCAGTGTGTAGTGAAAGGCATCCATGCTGTATCCCACACTCAATTCCCTGTTTGCACAAACAACCTGAATACTAGATTGCAATGTAACACTTCAGTATGTGTTTTCAATAGTTTTCCCCTACGTACTTATAGGGATTTCTTCGGCCTATTATGCACATAGTCTTCCTACTACTGAGTACTTCCTTTACGCCATAAAATATGATCAGTTACTTGAAGAATCTGGTCCCGAGTCGATTTATTTTCTTGTTCATATTTGTCCATTTCCATTTGGTTGATATCCAGATAGTTTCGGCGAAGGCTGGTTTACTTAAATTTGTTGAATTTCATTTTGTATTCAGCAGTCAGCAGAAAAACATTTATCGTCATTATTTGTCACCTGAGGGATCACATGTCTTTAAAGTTTTGATGCAATATCTGATTATCTTGCGCTTCAAATTGGAGTCCAATGCGAAAAAGAATGTAGCCGACAGTTTTCTACTATTGTGCATGTCATTATATCGACAAATGTTGCTTACGTTTGGGACCAGTTTGATTCTGCGCTTAATGATAGTAACTCTCCTAACTTAAGGAGTGAACTGGTAAAACTCTTTTTTATTTTGTACCTTATGAAATATTGCACTTTTGCATTTTGTGGACTGCATTAGGATAAGATACACAAAATCTTAATAACCAGCTTCAAGTCTTCCTAATATATTCCACAAAAGAACTGTTTTGTACAACTTGAGATTAATGTATTACAATGTATTTTGAACTGTTGTAGGCAACTTCCATGAGTTGTAAATGCGTTTCGTGTACAATTACATGTTTAAAATACATTAGACGCACACTGTGTTGTGTCTGGTGTGGCGTACATATCAGTAAATAATATTGTTGTTGTTTATATACATATATATGTAATGTAATTTTTTTTCATTGGTGTAATTTATTTGTGTGCATATTTGTAATAATAATGTAAGATAAGACATTGCAGCACAAATGTGTACGGCTGGAAAAGTCAGGTTCCGTGTCAGTTCCTGCTCATGGTTCAGGCCTAGGGTCGTTTGTAGCAACTTTGCTCATCACATGTCCGTCTAACAAAGAGAATCGAAAATTAAGAGACAACGGTCTACATAAGGCCTCCGGTGCCTGACTTTTCTATAATACTGTACTTCATATTTTGTATGTTATATTACTAGAATGTACACTTATGTTATTATTATTATTCTAAAATATTTTGTTTATATTGTTATTTTTATTGCTTTTTGAAAAACTGTATCTGTATTTGTAATATTTTAAATAGATATTTATTAATTTATTATTTCTTTTTGTTTGTTTTTTAGAGTGGTGGAGTTGCAGGGGGCGAAAGTGGAGGTCGTCCTAATGGGTAAGTTTTAATTAACAACTTATACACTAGCTTTCAATTACTGGGGTTTAAGCATTACATCTCGGTGGACAGCTCCAGGCATAGCCACTCTATCCTGCATTTTAGAGTGTGCTACATTAGTAACGTCTGAAATGTAGGCAAAACCTGGTGTGTTTTTAATTTATTTTAGGCGTACTTCACGAAGCAAAAAAAGGACGTTTTTGACGTTGGCAAGTCCGTGCATCATCATACAATTCAAATAAATCAACCAACCAGATGCAACAGTTTCACAAGTTTATTACTTGACGTTTATGTGTCGCTCAACATGTTTCTGGCGCCTCCACGCCCATCGACAGGAGCTTACAACTGCATTAGCAGCCTCTGGTTTTACCTTGGAACGTGGTGGTAGCAGCGTAGTTGGTCGTGGTCTGGCAGTAACAGCCTCTGGTAAAACCAGAGGTTGCTACTGCAGTTGCTGAGCTCCTGATAATGGGCGTGAGGACGCCCGAAACTCGATGAGCTGTAAATAAACGTCAAGTAATAAACTGGAGAAATTGTTGCATCTAGTTGGCTGATTTATTTGAATACTTCAGGTGTATAAACTTAAAAATTGCTAACCTTTCTGCCTCTACATTTAGTTGTATTTAACGCGTTTTCAGGTGTGTTCAAAGTTTAATATGTCACCGAAATAAATATGGCGGTAGAATTATTTGTGGATTACTCTTCTGTATCTTTCATATTGTGGCAGTTTTGGGAGGCCGTATATATTTTACGTATTACAGATGTAATTTCTGACTAAATGGTGAATGAGTAATCCTTGCAATAAATAACGTACCATTATTCTTGTAATAAAAGCCAACGAGATGCACTATTTCTCAAATTTATTTGATAAATTACTCTACATGTTTCGGACAGGTCCACTGTTCATCATCAGGAGTATCTCAAAACTGTATACACACAAGAGGTATTTGTCATTCTGAGATTTTAAAGGTGGGTAAAATTACTAGCGTGTGTGTGTGTGTGTGTGTGTGTGTGTGTGTGTGTATATATATATATATATATATATATATATATATATGCATATACATAGTGGTTAAATTGTAAAACATGTTGTAGGTAAAATTCTGTGTTATATAAAAAGTTTAAAATAGTAAAATTATTCCAGAAAATGCAATAGGTTCTGCCGATATAGTAAAACTGTTTACATATCTAGCTTTTTTGGTGTCTGCTAGTGTGGTCAGGAAGGAACTGGTTTAGTTGTGTTGATGGTGGGGTATTGATCGGCTGGTCTCGTGGAAAGTGACTTACTTAATGTATTATGGATCAGCTGATATATGGGATTATGTTCGCCTATGTATTGTTCTGAAATAAGCTGCTTGTGTTGGTGGTATGTATTTATTATAAAAATATTAATTATAAGAATATATCACGACGCACGGTCCTCTGAATGTCAAACATACCATTAGTTCCGCAGATACATAAACCACAAACGTTTATTAAAAATTAAATCAAATGTAATTTATGAAGTTCCACACATTTATGTAAAGGTATTATTGATTTGTGACGTAATTTATGAAGTTCCACACATTTATGTAAAGGTATTATTGATTTGTGACGTAATTTATGAAGTTCCACACATTTATGTAAAGGTATTATTGATTTATGACATAATTTATGAAGTTCCACACATTTATGTAAAGGTATTATTGATTTGTGACGTATTTATTATAAGCATTCATAACCTTTCACCTTTCTTTCTCATTGGCCATGTAATTATAGTCTTCCCCAGCGACAACATCAATCCTTGCGATTGACAACAGAAGGGAGAACTTCACTGGAAGTATCTCCTGCATGTCTCTAACGCTGTCGACACAAAGGTTACTAAATGTCTCAGGACAGATTGTAACAAATAGGGGATTTAAAAAAAATGTAATTATAGTCAGGTCGTTGGCGATAGGTCGCTTTGGAGCAAGTGAAAGAGCGAACTGTAGATTTAAAATGAAAGAAAATAAGATCCTTCCATTAGGATGTGTTTTACAGCAGAGGGTTGTAATCCAAGCTTTCTTACTGGTGAACAGAGGAAGACAAATGGTAATTTATCAACATACAGAACTTGTGTATAGAGAAACTACAAATTTGAATTTGTAAAGTAAATAAAAGGCTTACAATAAATTGTCTGGAAGCGGAATAAATAAAATATTCGGATTACATAAGCATGTATGCATACACAATCAGTGTCGTTTATTTTTGTTCTGGTTCTGGATGACCCGCAGTAAAGAATGGTATGTCGGACAGAAATTTTGGCATCAAAATACAGTGTTTGGTTTGGGGGGATACAAAATAATACTTACTAACTTACTCCATGGAGCAGAGTCCTTCTTGAGAAGCTAAGCAGTAAACTTTGCAGCTAGTCAAGAAATTCCTCGCATTTATGGAACCCGAAAGTCCCTTACCGTACCCACAAGTGCCCGCCACCTGTCCCTATCCTGAGCCAACTCCGTCCAGTCCCCACGACCCCCTCCAACTTTATGAAGATCCATCTTAATATTATCCTCCCATCTACGTCTTGGTCTCCCCAATGGTCTCTTTCCCTCAGGCTTCCCCACCAACACCCTGTGCACGCCTCTATCCTCCCCCATACGCGCCACATGCCCTGCCCATCTCATTCGTCTCGATTTCACCACCCGCACAATACTGGGTAAGGTGTACAGATCATTCAGCTTCTCGTTATGCAGCTTTCTCCATTCCCCTGTCACCTCGTCCCTCTTAGGTCCAAATACTTTCCTCAACACCCTATTCTCAAACACCCTCAGCCTGCGTTCCTCCCTCGATGTCA
>Ga0268261_10001753_pt1 | contig 15210 bp, 15 predicted proteins | sample TergutNc150P1_FD_190353 | JGI IMG/M metagenome (GOLD analysis project Ga0268261, IMG submission 190353) | Nasutitermes corniger P1 segment gut microbial community from laboratory colony in Florida, USA - Nc150 P1 (SPAdes) (version 2) | ecosystem: Host-associated > Arthropoda: Insects >... | reverse complement strand
CAATTGCAAATATTTGGGCATTATCTTTCGCAACGACTTAAACTGGGCGGATCATGTAAACTACACGGTGAAAAAGGCCTGGAAGGCACTACATTTCATAATGCGTATACTCAAAAAGGGCAATAGTAGTACCAAAAGCTTAGTTTACACGACGCTAGTGCGTCCGATTCTTGAATATGGGGCTGCTTGCTGGGATCCATACAGGGAGGGACAAATACACAGCGTTGGACAGGGTGCAAAAGAAAGCGGCTAAATTTGCGTATCATACGAGCGAATCAAACTGGGAAACATTATCGCAGCGTAGAAAGATAGCACGTATATGTGCTCTATTCAAAGCGTATTCTGGTGAAAAAGCGTGGACGTTTATAGGCGAAAGATTGCAACGGCCCAATTACCTGAGCAGGACTGATCATGACTGGAAGATCAGGAACAGGAGGCAAAGGACGGATATCGGGAAATTTTCCTTTGTGAATAGGACCATCCGACTCTGGAACCGACTACCTGCAGAAATCTTAGGGACTTTTCCTTGTAAAACGAGTGCTTTTAGAAAGAGGGTTAGGAAAGTGATTAACGTGGTGAGCTAAAGGGAAAGTGAGTGGGTTGTAAACTATCAAAAAGTGCAGTGGATCGAAGTGAAGTGCAGTGCAGTGAAGGGGGTTAAATCGGGATGTGCCGTGAAAAGTGTTTATGGTAGTGAAGTGAAGTGGAGTGGAAGTGAAGTGGAAGTGAAGTGAAGTGAAGGTCCTTTCAAATTGGCGTGTTATACCTGTGAATTAAAGACATTAAGAACCAGGTACTTCTTTATGCATTTCTTTTTAATTTTTACTGTGGTGGTTTTATATTGTTTTGTAGTGTGTGTATGAGTGGGTTTTGTAATGTGTGTGTTTGTGAGGGCTTTGTAATGTGTGGGTGTTTTTAGCAATATGTATACTGTACTGTGACTGAGGTTTTTCTTAATCTGACTGAGGTTTCTACTTACCCTGATTGAGGTTTTTCCGTGCTTTTTCCTCAGTTGTAAGGCAAATCCCAGGGTAAAACTCGCAAAGACGGGGCACGGACCGCACTCTTCCACATTAGTTTGTATTTGTGTTGTTCGGATGTCATTTTTTGTGTTGTTCATTGGTTAATTGTGTTGTTCTATGTTGTTCTTGTGTGTAAATGTGTACTGCCACTGGGTGACAACCCAATTGCAGTTAATAAATATTATTATTATTATTATTATATGTTAAAAAATACCCCTTCGTCAAATATCTGTAATAATTTCAATAAGGAGAAAGGATATGCAAGTTTTTATATACGTTAAAAACTTGCCAAAGTATCAGGATAATATCAGTTAAAATACTGTCTGGAGATATGCCACATTTTCTGAACTTGTGAGCCGTAATTAATTGGTAGAAACTGGTAGAAAATGATTGGTAAAAATTCAGACAGTATACGTATATGAGGTAATTGGTGCTGCAAAATACAAGGAATGTGTTTTAATCGGTCCACAGATATGCCAGGTTTTCACAGACTAGCAGTCCCATCCAGTTCGCAGTTTTATCAAGAAGAGGGCGTGAAATGATATCCGGCTTTGTAGCAACTAACTTTCCAGGAAATAAAAAAGATTAAACCTTATAAGGAATTCTTGGAAAACCTCCAGTTGTCGTATCAGACATTGGGCTGCAATATGTCTTGAAAGATGCACTTTCGACATTCTAACATGGATTTTTTTCTAAAAACTTTGGAGCTATGAGCAGTGATCACCGCGAAAGTTTGATTGTAATATCTCTGCAATGGAGAGGCGATAACAGGAAAAGTGGAAAGTGGAAGCTAACCGGTTTTCAGCTAGTCAAGAAATTCCCCGCATTTTATGGAACCCGAATGTTCATAACCGCGTTCACAAATGCCCGACGTCTTTCCCTATCCTGAGCCAGATCATTCAAGTCCATGCCCCCATATCCCAGTTCCCGATGATCCATCTTAATAATATCCTCCCATCTACGTCCAAGCCATTCAAATTGTCTCTTACCCTCATGTATCCCCACCACAACCCTGTATACACCTCTCCTCTTCCCCATACGTACTACAAGCCCGTCTCAGCCCACTATTCTCGATTTTATTACCCGAACAGTATTGGGTGTGCAGTACAGATCATTAAGCTTCTCATTATGTAGTTTCCTTCTCTCCCCTGTTACCTCTTCCCTCTTTGACACATATATTCTCCTCAACACCTTATTCTCAGACACCCTCAGCCCACGTTTCTCCCCCAGTAACAGCGACCAAGTTTCACAACTATACAAAACGAGAGGAAAAATTACAATTCCGTATACCTTAATCTTAAAATTTTTGAACAGCAAACCGGAAGAAAAGAGATTCTGCACCGATTGATAACAAGCACTCCGTGACTTGAATCTGTTCTTAATTTCTTCCTGAATAGAATTTTAATTTGCTAAGGTTGTTCCAAAATACTTGAACTGTTCCACCCTTTCTAGCCTCCCATAAATCCAACCCCTCGTCCGTACCTCAGGGTATCGTGTATTCGTACTCTACTCTACCCTGGGTCACGTGCGAGGCGGTAACATTTGTGGAGGTTATACCCTTGTGAGGGTTGCTACAACACAGGCTGGCTAATAGGGCTCTGGTCTACCGAAGCCAAGGTGGAAGGTTTCGTGTTGAAGGCTGCATGGCACTGGGGTAGAGAGTGCAGTGTCGTAAACGATACCTTTGGTGAACCAGGCGCCGCGTTGTATGTAGGCCTTCGGAACACATGGGGTTCAGTGGATGGCAAAACAAATGTTTTCCTCTTTTCGTGGGAGGGCTCCTAACTGGGGACTCCGACAGTTATAATAAATAAATGAATAAACCATTGTCTCTAGATATGAAGATTCTCTATCCAGAGGGACCCTGTAGGGGAATATGGAAGGGGGCTCATTTACCGGGGACTTTGAGGGAAGGTGTAGAAAAGTTCTGGAGTCGGACGCCTCTCTCCTCAGGGACCCGTTGGGGAACCTGGAGAGTCCGTTGACTGGGAATTTTAAGAGATAGTTGGAGGGGTCCGAAAAGGGAGCAACTTTCTTTGCGAGAGCTCTGTTAGGGGGCTTTTTCTTGGGATCTGGAAGTATATGGGGAGTAGGGCTCAGGGAACGGACATGTCCGTTCACCGGGAACTCTGAGAGATAGTTGAGAGGGGCTCTGGAAACGGGGCATTCCTCTGTCTATGGGAGTTCCGTTAGGGGAACCTAGAAGGAGTGGAGTCATTTACGAGAGGCCATGAAGGTTATGAAAGGAAGGCTCTGGGGACGGGAATCTCTCTTTATGGTGGCTCAGTTCGGCAATCTGGAGTGGACTCATCTACCGGGGACTTTGAGATATGGTTGAAAGGGGCTCTGGAACTGGGGTGTCTCTCTCTGTGGGAGCTCTGTGAAGGGAACCTGGGGGGAGGGCTCTCTTGCTGGGGACCCTAAAGGATATATGGAGAAGGTACTGGAGAAAGGCATCTCTTTTCACAGGGGTTTAGTCTGGGAAACCTGGAGGAGGGCTCGTCTACCGGGGATTTTGAGAGCTAGATAAAGGGGCTCTGGGATTGGGGCATCTCTCTCTCTCTCTCTCTCTCTCTCTCTCTCTCAAGAGGCTCCGTGGAGGGGGCCTCAGGGAGGGTTTCTTTACTAGGGAACCCGAAAGATGAGTTTTTTTTAGAGATTTGCAAAATAACCTGTAAGCGGGCCTCCACCTCTATAAGGACCCTCTTGGGGAAACTGGAGGGGATTTGTTTACCGGTACTTTGGAGAGAAATAAATGGTATATCTGGGTTTCTTCCTTGGACCCGGATGTCCTTAAGACTTTAAGTCTGATTGAGGCCTTAGCCTCACTCAGACATATGTAACTGGATTCCTTCTTTTTGTACCTAGACGATATTAGGAAACTAAATATAGGGGTCATCTGGAACTTTGCAAAAGGAACAAGGGCTCCTTTAATTTAGTACAGAACATGAGGCACAAAGGGACTGTCTTAAGGTCTGGATGCATCAATCTCAAAAGACCTTGAACCCAAATATTATTCTATTCTATTCTATTCTATTCTATTCTATTCTATTCTATTCTATTCTATTCTATTCTATTCTATTCTATTCTATTCTATCCTATTCTATCCTACCATATTCTATCCTACCCTATTCTGTTCTATTCTATTCTATTCTATTCTATTCTATTCTATTCTATTCTATTCTATTCTATTCTATTCTATTCTATTCTATTCTATTCTATTCTATTCTATCCTATCCTATCCTATCCTATCCTATCCTATTCTATTCTATTCTATTCTATTCTGTTCTATTCTATTCTGTTCTATTCTATTCTATTCTATTCTATTCTATTCTATTCTTCTCCGCCCTTTCAAAGAAATTGTTATCAGCCTTTATATTGCGACTTCTTCTTGCGGTTCTTATCACGAGACATGCTAATGTACTTAGATTTATCAGCATTCACTTCTAATCCATTCTCCTTACTACCAAACATTAAAGATTCCGTGTTTCTTTTTGTAGTCCTGTAGTGCCCACGGGTTGGGAATATGACTGCTGATAGCTCCAACCTAAGGGACACTAAGTAGTTATCACCATCGTGATTGGTCTAGTAGTATTTGCTGCCACCAGTCCGACTCGGACAATAAACAATGAACCAGCCTTGCCTCTTGCACTTGTTACAGGTTATATACACGGTCAAGTTTAGGATAATTTATAAAGCAATCCAATAAAGTAAAAACACTTTAATAAGGGTAAGCTGTATATGGGTAATAATATTAAAAATTAAATAAAATAAATGTGACTAACTACCTCCAACAATAAGTATATGACTTTGGAAAGCATGCAATTGGTTATCAATCATTAAATTACTTGTCTCTCTTCTTGAAATAAACAGTACACGTAAATTTAGAATTTATAATCGCAAAATTAGTTTAGAAAACTGCTCGACTCGGGAGGGAAATAATTTAGTAGTTTAAAATACTGTCAGCACGACTTACCTTGCAGTATTACGAAGCAGTAGAGCTTCGCGAACACTTCACTAGTTAAACTTTATCACTGTAGCGTAGTCTGTAATTTAAATATTTCTTCTTCCAAAGTAATAGGCATGTAACGCCGGCAAAACGAGTGAGGACGTTTACCTGCGTGTACTGTGATGTATAGATTCTAAATGATTGATCAGACATTCCGATCAGGGCAATAAACTTGCGCGTGACACAGTGGGCTCGAGCTGTAGCAACCACTGTGGTATGCTGAGTCATACGGAAATGAAATTTGTTAAACTTATAATACATTGATGCCTGCTTTCGGGAAACTTAACTCTACTTAATTTGGAAATACATTACATCCTTCTGGTCTTAAACAAAATTTCGGGTGTAAACGTTTAGTTAAATCAATGTTTAAAATCGAAATTTATCAAACTTAACTAATGAAAAGTGTAATGGATGTCCAAACATATAGACTACCATAATGTAACATGAACATATTAATACAATGAGCTTTACAATCAGTAAGGTTGTCATGAGTAAACATTATTTACAATAAAATCTGAAGAATGAGATTAAACAAAGTAGTAAACTGTTCCTTCAGTTTAAGTCTTTAACAGAATTGTATTATGGACTGTATTTTAAAGTGTCGTTAAATTCATCTTGCAATGTACTACTTCCTGTGTGGGTGTTATCTCGTCTCCGAATTCGCTGGCGTTAGCAAAATTGCCGTGGTCTCGAGCACCGGGCTGTAGGTTGGATGCTGCTTCTTGAAGTTGCTACGTCCTGCTGGCATTCAGAGTTATACCTTCGAGGTGGCTTTTTTTAAAGAATACGTTGCGAAAATTACGTTCTTTTGCAAGTCAATGTTGGTTGCAACGCTTGTTTCTGGGTTGGGTGTGGATGGTGCTGGGATAACTTGAAGTTCCGTATGAGGGTACGGGGGTTTGCGTGTAGGAAAACAAGGTAATATTTGACGGTATATGTGAGAGCGTAAGGAGAAGCAAAGGATTCCGATTAACGTAATCGAGCATACAGTCGTAATAACTATCAAATTCCAATATGACTGCCGCTCTTGCTGCAGTGAAACGTGGCGTGCGTGTACAATTTTGTCAACGTCCAAGTTGCGTGGGGTCGCCATTACACGTGAATTTACACCGTCGAGTTGCTGAATTAATTTGGGTGATAATTTCACTAGAATTTGTTTCTCGTGGTCGGTGACGATGGAGATTTTCTCAGGCACGTACAGATGAAGTGTGTGAAGAGTAGCTTCAGAGGTTTTGTGCAGTTCTGACAGCGTGTGCATTTGAGTAGTTGAAACGGAGCATCTTGTCGCGTTGGTGATGATGCCATTCCCAGAAAGTGTTTCGGTGTAGGTAATCCATTGTGTGTTGACGTAACGGCGTAGCGTTATGTGACTTGACTCAGGAAGATGATAAAGCCATGTTGTTTTATGTCGTCGAAGTGTCGGAGTTTGATGGTTTAAATGTAAACTTCTTCTACACATGTGTTGGTTAGCGACAGACTGAAAAAATAAAGTAGATTCACGATTTAATGTCTGTGAATTGTAAATTGCTACGTTGGCTGGGCAAACAGTAATGCCGTTTGTTTTGCAGTGACTCAAGTCCGCTTCCGTAAGAAATATGAAGACATGCTGATCAACACTTAGACCAAAATAAGGAAATTCAATGGCGTATTTTACAAACTTATTGTCAGAAATTCGCGTAGGAAAGACAAATAATTTATATATCGTAAAGAGTCGGTCCACAGTTTTCAAAGGTACATGTATGACAATCTTTACAGAGTGAACATTTCCTAATACAGTTACTGTAATTAAATTGTAGTACAAGTGAATGTTTTCTGCTCGAGTACCAGCAATTAATTCATAGCCTTCGCGTAAGTGTAGGGATATATTTTGCAGTATACTACGTAAAGTAGTGGGGTTTATCAGGTTCACAGACAATTTGCCTTGAATCGCATGTTGCATTGCTGCAAACAATTTATCAACTCGCTTGATCAAATGCAATAATGCAAACTCTGACTCTCGGACAGCTGTAAATATTCTACTTTGACCTTATAAGGTGAAATTAAGCCACATTAAATCTCTGTTTACATGTAGATAGTGTTCAGTGGATTGCATTACAATATCCTTAACGATATTTGACAAATTTGCAATACCGGCTGCATTTACTTTTACAGTAGAGTCCAAACTTTTAATATAATTAATCTGACTCGACAAAGAGTGAGCAATGTCTGAATCTCTAGATGTTAATTCATCAAGGGTTTCATGCAATGAGTGAAGGTCAGTCAAAATTGCAGTTCCGAATAAAGTTTTCAATGTGATACCACCAAAATCTATCAGACCACGTCGAGAATCTAACTTAGGTAAAATCTGGTAAAAGTCATAAAGTTTTTGTTCCAGTGTAATCAAAAGTGATTCTATCTGCTTTAATTCAGAAATGGGCGTAAATGTTTTCTTTTGGTTCTCAACTAGAAGCAAATCTTCTTTAACTGTTAAAATTATCTCTTCATATGTGTTTGTATTTACGTCTAAGGCGACGTGCCACATATCATTTGTTAGGATGACGTCATTTTCTTTCAAAAATATCACACTGTGATTTATCGGTCGAATGGAATATTCGGCTGCTACAAAGTTCAAGATGCATCCTGAAAAATACAAATATTTCAGTAAGTTAATTAGCGTGTTTAATTCTATTAATGAAGGTGATTTTAGTAATTTAATTTTCAGTGTGTATTAAGCTATAATTCTTGTGAAACAATTCTAGCTCGCGATCCTGTAACAGGGGATTCTGTGCGTGTACGCTGTAATTCTCGCCTTGATGTGGGGTTTGAGGGGTTCATAATTTTGATCTGTGTTTTCGGAAAATCAGATATCTGCGGATCGTGGATCGGGGTCTGGAGTAATTGGGGTTCGGTCGGGCGAACATCTGTTTTGAAGTTGAACTTCTGTTCTTAGTGGAAACCTTCCAAGATAATGTTCATCTTCTTGATTTTCTTCTTCTTGATATGAAGCGGGTTCCTTGGGTAACTCCTTCGTACCTTTCTGTTTCAAATTGTTTCCAAGCTTGTGGGTTGTAGTTTGGTTTCAACCTGTTCACATGAATAACTAGTTTTTGTGTCGTTGATCCACTATCTCGTTATTTATATCCGAAAGCCTAATTACTATCCTGTACGGCCCCGTACAATTTTTTTTTAAATTTTGGACAAACTGGGGTTGATTGCAGAGTTGTACAAATATACCAAGTCCTTCACTTCAAATTTTTTAAATTTCGCTTTGCGATTATAGTACTCCTTGTTGATCTGACGAGATCGGCGTTTTGCTCCTCTTACTAATTTGTAAGCTGACCTTATGCTGGCCTTCAAATTTTCTAGTCTTTGGCTATGGCTTGGATTTTCTTGTGAATCTTTAGCATTTAGATTCTCATTAGTGGGTAGCGGCATTTCTCTACCGTGTAAGAGATAAAATGGGCTGTATTTCGTAGTGATATTTGGAGTTGCTGTGTAAGCCATTAAAAAGAAGGGAACCAATACATCCCAATTATTATTTGCTGAGTTAACAAAATGAGATAGACCTGTATGTAACGTTCTGTGTAACCTCTCGATTGTACCATTGGAGCTAGGATGATAGCTGGTAGTATTTACTTTGTGGATGCCCAGTATTTTACACGCCTCTTGGAAAAATGTGGACATAAATGCCCGACCTTGATCAGTAATTAACTTTAAACCTGTGCCGTGTCTGGTATCGATTTGACTTGCGTAAACCCTTGCACACGTTTCAGCACTCTGGTCGCTGATTGGTATAGCCTCAACGTACTTCGTAAAATGGTCTATAAAAGTGAGGAGATATTTGTTCTTTCGTGGTGTTAACACGTGTGGGCCGGTTATGTCCATATAAGTAACTTCGAAGGGGCTGACGGCTGATCAACGTCTCCCAGGGGTGCCACAAATTCTCGTCCTTCTTTGCGTCTTTGACAAGCATCACACATTTTCACATAGTCGTTTATGGAGTTACGCGTTCCAGGCCACCAATAGTTGAGCGAAACGAGGTCATATGTCCTCTTGACACCTGGATGCGCTACATAGACCGGATCGTGATTCACTTTAATAATATGATGGATTAGGTTCTTGGGCACCACCAGTTGGTGTTTGTTGCCTGTCTGGCGTCTGTACATGACACCTTCGTCATCCAAGAAAAACTCGCGCCTACTGCAATAAATTCCGGGGTTTTGTTTAACACTAAAGGCGTCTTTCGCCTGTTCACGAAGGATGTTGTTCCTGTCAAGGATATCCTTGTGTATAACAGCACCGACGTGTCTACTGAGAGCATCTACATGGGGAATCTTAGATCCTGCTCTATGTTCGACGGTGAAGTCTAATTCCGACAGCTTTAGACTCCATCGCAAATTTCGGCTGTTATTTTCGGCAAATTTACGCAGGTAGGTTAAAGCAGAATGGTCAGTTCTGACTAGGAACTTCTTTCCATAAAGATAACAAAGGAAATATTTTGTTGCCCAAACCAATGCCAACATCTCAATCTCTGAGGCTGCATAGGATTGTTCTGCTTTATTTAACTGCCTACTGGCGTACGCAATGGGGTTTTCTACCCCGTCTTGGACTTGGGATAAGATGGCCGCAACTGCCACCTTAGAGGCATCTGTTGTGAGAATGAAGGGGAGTTCGAAATTTGGATAGGCTAACACTGGAGTTGTACTGAGCCTGTTCTTTAGATCCTCAAAAGCCTCTTGCTGACTAGAACCCCATACAAAATTTTGGTCCTTTCTAGTCGGGATCGTTAGAGGTTTTGCTGCTTCAGCAAAATTTGGTACCAGTCTCCTATAAAACGAGGCTAGTCCTAGAAATGCTCTAACGTCTTTGGCGTTCTTTGGAGTCGGATACTCACAGCTTTTACTTTATCAGCGGAAGCTGCAACTCTATTCTCGGACAATACGAAGCCTAGATACTGCACTCGTGATTTTGTGAATTCGCATTTTCCAGGGTGCAGTTGGAGGTTCGCGTTGTCGAATCTCTGTAGCACGTTCTCTAGTCTCAGGGCGTGTTCCTCTGCAGACTTAGAAAATATAATTATATCGTCGATAAAGACCCAACATTGGACTCCGGTTAGGTTCTTAAGGACCACGTCCATTAATTTTTGGAAGTTTGATGGGCTGTTATTTAGACCGAAATGTAATCTGTTGAATTCATAGTGTCCAAACGGCACCGTGAATCCAGTCTTTTCCCTATCCTCCTCTTTAATGCTGACTTGGTGAAATCCTGAAAAACAGTCTAATGTCGTAAAATACCTAGACCCATAAAGTGTAGGCGTTGTTTCTTCACATTTTGGCAAAGGGTAGGGGTCAAACTTGGTCACTGAATTTACAGCTCGAAAATCTACGCAAAATCTAAATTTGGGCTTGCCATCTGGGCTTTTCTTTGGGACCAGAATGGCTGGAGCAGACCTCTGTTTATGGCATTTAGAATTGTTAAGATTATTGACCTCAAAGTGAAATATTCTGCTTCCAGCTGTAATCAATTTTCCTGGAGTTTGATCAATACCTTGTAATTTGTGTCTTTTTAGCTTTCCAACATACATTAAAACTTCAAAGACACTCGAATCAGGCACTAGTGGCTCTGTCTATGTTTAGATCCTCTGCCTAAGATCACAAACCCCATGTACATTCAATAGCTGAGAGAAATAGTTCCCACACCTATACAAAATAATGAATACAATTTAAATTTATTTCCAACATTCTGCGTAAACATTCTGCATTTCACAAAAGGAAGCATGATTGAGTAGTTTTGCAGAGGCTGCAGTAAGTGTGAACGCGGTTCTTAAGAACCGATACGGCACAGCAAGATTGAACACAAAGTAGACCGCGACCTACCAGTCCCTTGTGACCAGTTGTTTGGTGGATCGCCGCTGCTTTTTGGTCTCTCTCAACATCCGTTTTCGCCTCAGTACTCTCAGTATCTCTTGGTTTGACAGCATTTTTTGGATAAAACTATCCCTTCGAAGAACCCCTCTCCCAAAATAAGATACTTAAATCAACATACCGAAACCGTCTGACCGACGAACATTTAAATATTACCTTCAGTTGTAACTAACAAACTATAAAGACTTTTTCAGTAAATTATAGCAAATTATGCGGTGTCATACATCAATTTAACAATATGGAGGTTACGGAAAAACGCTTTTAATTATGGCAATTTTCAGTATGAAACGATCGAATTTTAATAAATAAAATAATTGTACTTTTATATGTTTTATGTTATTATGCCATTTTATATTCTTTGCCTAGTTTATTTAATATCAATGCATTATAAACTGCGGATTTTCTACCTTTACAATACATCAGCGAACCCAGAAATCTGTTCACGTAGGCCCTATAGCAATATCGTTTAGTATGTTGAAACATTAAAGGACTCATAGAGAGACAAAAGCTGATAACTTGGAATAATCTAATGTAGCATTATTTATTCAAAGTGACACATATGAAAGAGTCCATAAATTCGCGCACCTTGTGTGAAACACCTGCACTTATAAATACATAAACACACACTCACGGTCTCATACCGATAGGTGGGTTCTTAAAACAAATTGTGTGCCGCAGATATGCAAACTTGAAATCTGGAAAAATATGATTTTGAATACCACATAAAAATAGAAACTTGACATTTTACACCCACATCAAAACGTTTCATTTACACTTATTATACTTATTTTGTGATAAATGGATACATCTGCAGATCACTAACACTGATCAGAGAAGAAGACATCATCATAAGAAATTTAAAAATTAAATTTAATTCCCAATTAATTTACAATTTTCCGCTCGTTTTCTCTTACCAATTTCTCTTGTTGCTGAAGCAAAGTCGATCTTCACTTCTATCTGTGTGTAGTTAGGAATGATTTTACTTTCCAAGAAGGGAGTGACTTCAGTGACTTGATGCTCTCTGCCGGCAAGTTCCAGCATTAGAACTCTCGGAGTTATCACGTGGTTGTCTGCTGGCAAAGGGAACACTCCAACAATCCTGGCAACGTGACTTCCAGTGACCAGCAGCCGCGCCAGCAGCATGTTACACAGCTTCGACTAATTCAGTTACATTCACTTTGTATTTACTGCCTTAAATTTTTATTTATATAGTTACTTGCTTAGGGCAATAATAAAAAGGATAAATATTATATAACACATTTCCTGGGCGAAAAGTAGCAGGTGTAAAGGACAAACACCAATTTGCCTTTCATGTCTAGATGGTCCGCAAAACCTGGTAGCCTCAGCCTCCTGGAAATATAAGGGCCTGTCCGGCCCTCTATACGAATTGCTTTAGCATCGTTATTGTGCTTGTAAATGTTGTATTGTAGTAGTACAATATAATTCGAAGGTACAGAATTCTTGAGGGAATTTTACCTCAAATACGTGTTAAAAACAGGCGAATTATCGGAGAGATTAATATGTTGTTAGCCCTTAAAACAGTGGACATTATTTAATTTGCAGTAGAAGCCTGTGCAGAACACATCCTAATGATATGACTGTCACAGATTTATTGAAATCTAAGTGTTATGTAAAGTAACATAAAATGATAAACTAAATGCAGTAATTTCAGGAGGAATACCGTGACGGGTGATACGTCGCATTTTTTTTTAATTTCGTGGGTTCTGTCAATGCTCTGGAGATCGCAGCACGTGTGTTTTTTACTGAGTATAAAGAAGTGTTGTATGGGAACGTAGTGAATTCCAACGCTGTTTTCAAGAATTGTGACTGATTTTATGAGGCGAGTTTAATAATTTTATTGGGTGAGTTTATTACTCGTACTTATATGTTCGAAATTTTTTTATTGACAACTAAATATGTCTTAATTATTTCCAATCGCCGTAACTATACAATCACGATACATTTTTGGTTTCCAGCTTTGTATACCTTACAATTACACTACGTAGTCGCCATGTTCTTCATTCCGTTCGGCAAGTGGGATGGGATGCGGCATCTTGCTCTGAAGGTGGGGAAAGACGCCGAAAAAAATTAGGGGAGAGATGCCGCCCTTCAATACTTCCAAGGTATTTTTGAAACTGTATGCATACACATTTAAGCGTACTAAAAATAACGTTACTCGCATTCGTCTACCGAATGACTATACTCATAACTTACAGACTTTGAATAAGTGTTTTTTGGGGGGAGGGTGGTGGTTTTTTAAGAGTTATTTCAAAAAAGGAAACGGCAGCTTGTAACATCACTCGTTATCGCATGGGTCTCCTCATTGGGTATGCTTGGAGTATAGTTGCTTTCGTGTGTGTTGGTGTAAGTGCTTTTCATTCAAGGGGTAATTACGTAATATTCAAAACGTGGTACCTGACTTAGAAAATCCTTCATAAGTGTTCTGACTACTGTACTTTCTTCAGATAATTTCTCTAAAGAAATTAGACCCTTCAAAATTTTGTGAGATTAGTCCAGTGCCGAAAATACCTAGAAAATATTTAATTACAAAATATTGAATATCTCTTTTCATATTATATTAAGGATCACCAACAGATATCACTTTTTTGTAATATTTCTTTATTATATGTCTCTACCCTACATGTTTCGGGCCTCTATCAGTCCATCATCATGGGTATTCCCAGCCGTTGCTACTTGTTGCCACTTGGTTCATGTGGTGTTTGGCGTATGTCCGCGTGCGTCTGCGTCTTTCGATGTAGTAACTGTCGTGTACTACATCGAAAGACCCAGACGCACGCGGACATACACCAAGCACAACATGAACCAAGTGGCAACAAGTAGCTACAGCTGGGAATACCCCTGATGATGGGCTGATAGAGGCCCGAAACATATAGGGTAGAGACATATAATAAAGAAATATTACAAAAAAGTGACATCTGTTGGTGATCCTTAATATAATATTTGAAAGATGCACGGTATGGAAAACCGGAAATCTCTTTTCATCGCTGAAGAAGTTAAGAACGTAGAGTGAAAGCCAAAGGAAATTAAACTCAAAGAACAGAAAAATAGAAAGTGTAAACAACTCCATTATTTCAGTTCCACAAAGTCAGAAAATGCAGAGAAAAGAGTCAATTAAAATAAATATTTATACTCAAATAACAGCTGAAGATTCTGAAAAGAAATGTTGTGGGTGTTGGGAAATGTATGTTCATAAAACTAAGGAAAATACTGGATCAAATGTGAGAGATGCAGAAACTGACTTCATAAGTTCAGTTCTGTACACAAACAGAAAAGCTTCGACGGCGGTAGAAGGTTTCTGCAGGAGAAAACCCGGCAGAATGCAGAAAATAATTTAGAAATTTTGTTCATTGCAAATTAGAGTCGTTACTTCATTTGGTTCAAAAGTTGTGTAATTATATTTTCTATTCTAATGTCGATATTGTTTCATTACTTTGAATAACCGTCAACAGTTTTCATTTACTTAGCTTGCTTATTGAATTTTCAGGATATTTTGAAAAAGCGGCATATTTCTCTGACAAATTGCAGCATCTTTACCGGCTTGTCTGGGACAGACGCCGCAGTGGCAAATTTCCTTCGTCGCCATTTATCTTGGTGGCTTTTATTTTTGCAGCTATTTTGTATAGAGCTTAGTGTAGTAGAAACCTTAAATATAGCGACCTTAAATTTTGATGTTTGTTAAAGGTTTTTGCATAGAGATACAGCGAAAGTTACACAAATTTGGCTTCTCTCCCGGAATACCCCTACAATTACAAATATTTGAATAAGTATTAGATATATGTAAGACAATAGTTTTATGTACGTACCATATCAGGAGAATGGAAAGTGTATGTTGGGTAGCTAGCACGATATTGTCGCCCAGTTAAGAAAGCAGACTATCGAAACAATTGCTAACTGCGCCATAAAGTGGTGTAAAAATAAGCCATAACACAAAAAGAGAAATTCTACGAAGGTCAGTCAAGATATGAATTTTTTAAACCAAACCACATAAATGAGGAAAATTACATAAAGATAAGGGCGTAATTTTTTGAACTGGTCTACCGTTTTACAATGCAGGTGTTCCAAATTGTCAACAGCTTCGTGATTCCCGCTAGATAAAAAATGTTTGACTTGCGCGAGCAACTATGAATACACAGCAATCTTTTACCCCTTCGTAAGTAGAAAAATTAACCTCTCTTATTCGGCCCCTTAAGGGTCCGTACACGTCAAAATAACAGGGGCAAACTCTAGACTGTAAGGATGTTCTCCGAGTTTAAAT
>Ga0268261_10001752_pt1 | contig 15215 bp, 11 predicted proteins | sample TergutNc150P1_FD_190353 | JGI IMG/M metagenome (GOLD analysis project Ga0268261, IMG submission 190353) | Nasutitermes corniger P1 segment gut microbial community from laboratory colony in Florida, USA - Nc150 P1 (SPAdes) (version 2) | ecosystem: Host-associated > Arthropoda: Insects >... | reverse complement strand
TAATATAATATAATATAATATAATATAATATAATATAATATAATATAATATAATATAATATAATATAATATAATATAATATAATATAATATAATATAATATAATATAATATAATATCATATCATATTATATCATATCATATCATATAATATAATATTTGTTCTGCCAGTCTCCAGTTCACATCACCGTAATCCTGCCATAACTTACAGCATGCTCCCTCCGCTCCCAGCCCCTCACATTAACCTACCACACAGTTTACAATATGGCACACAATTGACAGAAACTTTGCCATCTTCAGTCCTCTCGGTCAGTTTTTACATTTAATTTTCCCACTCACATTTTATATGACATAAATTTTTTCTAAATTTCTAACGTATTCTTCTTCTTTATCTTCTGCTTATTAAAGTTTAAAACTTTTAACATAGGGGAATACCGGGTAAAGTGTACAACTTCCAAAATTGAACCTTTGTCCTTCAAGCCGCTGGTCACATTGACCCTCATTCCCGTGACAAATTCGAAGCCTTGATTTGTTTGTGTAGGAATTTTAACAGCTATTAGCAAATGCTGTTTGCTGTGACGTGTCTATTTCAGTTTACATGTGCTGTATTTTTTACTTGTAAATCTGTTGGAACGGATAGCTGATAGATTGAGTTTAGCGGCGTCTACAGTTGCGTGCAACAGATTTGTTTGGTAGAGAACTGGTACATCAGTGTTTGATATTTTGCCGTCCACATTCTGAACGTCTTCGGCGACAGTAAATTTCCATGTTGCTATAAACTGGACCGACAGCAGTTTCTCACATTGTGCCACATATTGTGTATGGAAAATTTTAGGAAAATGAGAAGCAACAATCCATATAACTCTCCGGCAGTTAATGGGTTAGTAAATGTATCGTCGGAAGTTTGTACGTGAATATAAATTTAGGTATTTATACATTCTTATAAAGATTCCTAACTTTTTTGCCACTTGGGATATAGAAAAGTGTTAAATACGAGATCAGGGAAGAAAACTGATGCCTAGAACAGTGGCTGTTTATCGAAATAGCGATATTGCACGGACTGTGTTACATTAACTTGGAATAGAATGAAGGTAACTAAAGAGAGTCCAGTCGACTAGAATAAAATAAATGCTTAAGACGAACAGCGGTTTGGGCGAAATGCTGACCTCCAAATTGAAATAAATAATGATTTAGTTTATCATGTTGTACGGTTCGAAGAAACATTTTTCGGGTTGACGAGAAAGGGGCTCCGGAGGCAGCATTGGAAAGAACAGAGACGAAACATCTGTCGCACAATTTCGGTCACAAATAGAAAATGTCTGGTAAAAAGCGGTACAAAGCTATATTGCCTGTCACCGTGAAATGTCTGTCCGTCGGCCTGCAGTACCCTCTATGGGCAGACACCGAGGGTTCCACGAAAAAAGGAAAATGATTTATTCTCCTATGAAAACAGACGAAAATTATCTAAAGGTACTCGGATATTTTATGCCGACAACAATAGCACACCCACTTTCCAATTGTCAGAAAACATTGCATAGTAGGGGTTAACCGGCACCGTTGCACATTGCAGGATCAGTTGCTTGTACAGACTGTGCTAACTGAACAGAGTGCGTGACATGATGCATTGTAGGGGCCGAGGGAGTGAGTGTACCAATATCATGCAAGGTTGGAACTGAAGGAAAAGTATTGCAGTTGTGAAGACTGAATTTATTACAACTGTACAGTTTGTGTGCTGTGATGTGTTGCTGTTTGTTGTGACAGGATTTGGGTGTGTTTGTGTTTACAGCTAAAGAATTGCTACATTTGGAGCATAATTTGTATGGTGCTGAAAATTGGACACTGCGGATTGTAATCTGATATACCTGGAAAGTATAGAAATGTGGTGTTGGAGAAAGATGGGTCAATTGTGCGAGAAATGAAGTATTGGACAGAGCTAAAGAGGAGAGGTATATCCTGCAAACGATAAAAAGAAGAAAGAATTACTGAATTGGTCACATTTTTTGTAGGAACTACCTATTCAGACACGTTATTAGAGGAAAGATAAGAGACGAGTAGACTAGGAAGGAGAGCTAAGCAGCTTCTTGACCTTCAGGAAACGAGAAGAAAGGGGAAAGAGTTCCTGGAGACCTCGTTCTGGAAGATTCTATGTACCTGTCGTCAGACAGTCCAAGTGATGACGATAAACTGCACTTGTACAGCCTAACATAACACAGGATTATTTTAATTTGTTACCGTCACATGTTTCGGCCTGTCCTTAGAACATCCTCAGGCATGTCATTGCAAAAACTTACAAAGGATGATATAATAAGAATCGTAGTGGTCTCTAGCACCAGTAAATTTGGCCACAGGGAAGTATTTGGAAAATTAATTCTCCCATACTTAGCAGTCACACCTATAATAAAACTCTCTTTGATAAATATATGTTAGAATTGTCTTTTTGGATTCTCCTATTAAGATTTTTGCACCGACTGTTGGAATATTATTGGCTGGTAATAGCAATAATTATGGGAGCTCCAAGTTGTTTTCATTTAGTAATAAAGCGATATGGCTGCGTTATGATGATGATGATGATGATGATGATCAAATTGGAAAGAAGGTGACTTTTAAGAATTATTTCATAAACGTGCTTTATTGTGCAGTAAGACAAATAACAAGAATGTGGTTCAGATGCTAACAAATTTCCTTTGAGAGAAAATTTATCTTTTAGTACATTTCCTTAAAACTGCGCGTTAAAACATGTCCACTCTTAGCAGTCAAATGCAGGTGGAGTGTCTCTACAACACACACACAGACACACACAACTTTCGACATTCTATCTCCACCTCCACGTCTCCCTGCATGTGGACACACTCATCTGTGTCTTACACCCTAAACCATTCAATTCCCAAACTAACATTACAAAACACGTAACCACAGTTCTATAATTTATGATGTTGCATGATGTTTATTCTTCTTTCTTCCAGTCATTTTTAGTTTCACAGTATTAAGACAGATATTTTACTGAAATTTTGCTAAAATAAAGTATAATATTTCCAAGGAAGATGTTCTCACGTGCACGTGTGTGCGGTACTTGGTGGTGCATATGACAGACACTGAGAACTCGTGCAGGTGTACTGAAAAGATACCGTATATGAAACTGTACTGTAGTTACTGCGAAACTTTCGTATTCACAGCAGTGCGTATCAGCGAACTGTGGCCAGTCTGGCTCTACAATATAATCCACATATCAGCACACTGTGGCCTGTCTGGCTTTACAATATATATCACATATCAGCACACTGTGTCCTGTCTGGATCAAAAATATATACCACATATCAGCGAAATGTGGCCTGTTTGGCTCTACAATATATTCCACATATCAGCGAACTGTGGCCTGTCTGGCTGTACAATATATTCCACATATCAGCGCACTGTGGCCTGTCAGGCTGTACAATATATTCCACATACCAACACACTGTGGCCTGTTTGGCTCTACAATATATTCCACATATCACAGCACTGTGGCCTGTCTGGCTTTAAAATATATTCCACATATCAGCGCACTGTGGCCTGTCTCTACAATATAATCCACATGTCAGCGAACTGTGGCCTGTCTGGCTCTACAATATATTCCACATATTAGCGCAATGTGGCCTGTCTGGCTGTACAATATATTCCACATAACAGCGAACTGTGGCCTGTATGGCTCTACAATATATTCTACATATCAGCGTATTGTGGCCCGTCTGGCTGTACAATATATACCACATATCAGCGAACTGTGGCCTATCTGGCTCTACAACTTGCTACACATATCAGCGCACTCTGACCTGTCTGGCTGTACAATATATACCACATATCAGCGAACTGTGGCCTGTCTGCCTCTACAATATATACGAAATATCAGCGCAGTCTGGCCTGTCTGGTTGTACATTATATTCCACATATCAGTAAACTGTCGCCTGTCTGGCTCTACAATATATTCCACATATCAACGCACTGTGGCCTGTCTGTCTGTACAATATATTCCACATATCAGCGCACTGTGGCCTGACTGGCTCTTCAATATATTCCACATATCAGCGCACTTTGGCCTGTCTGGCTCTACAACATATTCCATATATCAGTGAACTGTGGCCTATCTGACTCTACAATATATTCCTCATATCAGAGCAATGTGCCCTGTCTGGCTGTACTCTATATTCCACATATCAGCGCACTGTTGCCTGTCTGGCTCTACAATATATTCCACATATCAACGCACTGTGGCCTGTCTGGCTCTACAATATATTCCACATATCAGCGCATTGTGGCCTGTCTGGCTCTTCAATAAATTCCACATATCAGCGCACTCTGGCCTGTCTGGCTCTACAATATATTCCACATATCAGCGAACTGTGGCCTATCTGACTCTACAATATATTCCTCATACCAGCGCAATGTGCCCCGTCCGGCTCTACTCTATATTCCACATATCAGCGCACTGTTGCCTGTCTGGCTCTACAATATATTCCACACATCAGCAAACTGTGGCCTGTCTGGCTCCACCATATAATCCACATATCAGCGCAATGTGGCCTGTCTGTCTGTACAATATATTCCACATATCAGTGCACTGTGGCCTCTCTGATTTTACAATAAATTCCACATATCAACTCACTGTGGCCTGTCTGGCTGCACAATATTTTCCACATATGAGCGCAATGTGGCCTGTCTGGCTCTACAATATATTCCACATATCAGTGCACTGTGGCCTTTCTGGTTCTACAATTTATTCCACATATCAGCGCAATGTGGCCTGTCTGGCTCAACATTATATCCCACATATCAGCGCAATGTGACCTGTCTGGCTCTACAATATATTCCACATATCAGCGCACTCTGACCTGTCTGGCTGTACAAAATATTCCACATATCAGCGCAATGTGGCCTGTCTGGCTCTACAATATATTCCACATATCAGCGCAATGTGGCCTGTCTGGTTCTACGATATATTCCACATATCAGCGCACTGTGGCCTGTCTGGCTCTACAAAATGTCCCACATATCAGAACAATGTGGCCTGTCTGGCTCCGCAATATATTCCTCATATCAGCACTATGCGGCCTGTGTGGCTGTACAATATATTCCACATATCAGCGCACTGTGGCCTGTCTGGCTCTACAATATATTTCATATATCAGCGCAATGTGGCCTGTCTGGCTCTACAATATATTCCACATATCAGCGAAATGTGGCCTGCCCGGCTCCACAATATTTTCTGCATATCAGCGCAATGTGGCCTGTCTGGCTGTACAATATATTTCACATATCAGCGCACTGTAGCCTGTCTGGCTCTACAAAACATTCCACATATCAGCGCAATGTGGCCTGTCTGGCTGTACAAATTTTTCCACATATCGGCGCACTGTGGCTTCCCTTGCTGTATATTATATTCCACATTATCACATAATACGCACTATTTAGTGAAAAATTTATTAAACTTAAAAATTTTTTATTTTGATTTTCTGAATAAATCTCTGAGTGGATTTTCTCATTTTAAGAATTATTCAGCGAGACATGATAAAAATGTATGTCAGTATTTTGGTAACTTTCTGAATATTCTTGTAACATTTTTGTGAATCTTGAATTCTCTCAAAATGTATTCATAAAATCCTTAAATACACAATTTCATGGAAATCCATCCATTGCGACACGTGATGTACCGAAAAGAGTGACAGGCAGCATGAAGACAATAAGTGGGGTTTTTGGCATTTTTGATAACAAGTTAGTAAGAAGCTGACACACACAACCACACATACAATCACAAACACACCCATATATTCATAATCAATACACACATGTGCCACTGCCATATTAACTTATTATACATTCTTTTAAATTTTGTGAACCATACGTCAGCTGATGCAATATGCCACAGGCCATAATTACATACATTACAATTTTCTCTCTTATCAGTTATTTAATACTCTGCCTGTCGTAACAATTGACACAGATTTCAGACAGCAGATCGGAGTTTTAAATAAACAGTTTCGGTTAGAGTGATATAATGCATGGAAAGATAGATAGTAGTTGACATTTGGTTTATTTACGGAATTTGGAAATTTGAAGTGAATTTTGGTGATTTTATATGTATAACTTTTATTTTGTGTGTTGGCCTGGTGGAACGTTTTAAATTTGCAGTTAAGATGCAAGTATGGCTGAGCAAGTTACACGTGATAGCAACAGAAAAAATGTATCATGTAACAGCACGTTACCTTTATGCTTACATACGCTGTTGCAAAGTGAACTTAGAAGCGCTGAGTTTTGGGTTGAGTGGACGAGTGGACCGGCCTGTTGGACCGACGCGCAGTGTTCTTGTGATCCACCTTACAACATGTAGTGACGCAAAACCACTGTAACTCTGGGCATGGCCTCAAAGTGAGGCTTGTTCCCCAGGTATTCCTGTTCTTGCCAGGTGAGTGCTGTGTGGTACATCCATAACACCAGACTAAAAGGGAATGATTTAGAAGAGTTTGTTTGATTTTTTGTGTTTTCCAAATTTATATAAGGCGAGAGAATTGAATTTGTGTAGATGATCTGTCTATATGTTGCTAATCCACAGTGTGAGAGACAAGATTTTCGTTACGTAGAACTAAGTTTCTTCTTATGTGTGTTTGTGTGGATTTGTTAAGAATATAAATTTATATACATTTTACAAAGAGAGATGTAACCCGTATTGTGTGTTCCGCTGGGACGTAATCTGTGGTGAAGTTTAGGTATAACTCAATCCCAAGTATACGTCAATCCCAAGTAGTTCCTTGAACAGGTTGAATTACTACGAGATTATTGATAAATTATTACAACAATTTGACGGACCGAATGCGTAGGAAATTTAATACTAACGGCTGTTTAACTCGTGCGAAATTGTGACAACAAACTGAGTAGTTGTTTTGAGGAAATTATTTTAATATTATACTGTAAGCTTAGTACAGCTACAGAGAGGTAAATTGTGTACTGAAGGGGTTAATACGTGGTAATGGGAAGGTTGTGCTAATTTAACATTTTCAAAGGTGGTGATAGCAAATACCGTGAAGATTGTGGTTTTAACGGTGATAGAATGGAGTGAATGCGTCACGTGCAAAATGTTTCCCCAGAAGGTCGGTCCGGTAAAGGATAATCCCTCAGTTTCATAAACGCTCAGTGTTTACGATAGCTATCGGTAAAGTGTGGGAATTGTGTTAGTTTGTATAATTGTGTTTGTTTTGTAATTGTGTTTGTTTGTATAATTGTGTTTGTGTAGTTGTATTTGTATAAATGTGTTTGTTTGTATAATTGTGTTTGTATATTTTGTTTGTTTGTATAATTGTGTTTTTTGTGTAATTGTGTTTGTTTGCATAATTTTTTTTGTGTAATTTTGTATGATTGTTTAATTGTCTTTGTTTGCATAACTGTGTTTGTTTGTGTAATTGTGTATGTTTTATAATTGTGTTTGCTTGAATAACTGTGTTTGTTCCTATAATTCCATTTATGTTCAATTTGAATTTTCAGTCATGTTCGGTTAGCTTGTCTTGGCGAATGCAAAGTTGGTATAGCGGTTCGTGTCCCCTCAACTACAGTGGAACGTGGCAATGGCGGAGGGATTACTACTTTGTAGACTCTTCGAATATCATTATTCCCTACGAAGCTGTTCTCAGTGATCTGCTTAGGAAATCCAAAACTGACTGGTGACAGCAATACCGAATTAGTTGAGGCTAAAACGACGCAAACGCGAGTTCAGGAAATTACTTTAACAGAAAGTTGGGACCAAGTTTTATCGGAACCCTTACCCCAGGAGGCACTACAAATTTTGTGGCACTGATGGGGTCACATCCCTCGTAGCCACTACACAGAATTGTGTTCGATGGTGTGTGTTTGTGTTTGTGTTCCACAGGACTAAACACTTCAAGCACTGTGCTAGACCAGGGGCTGAGGAAGATATTTGGTCTGAAGACTGAGGGAGTGGCAGGGGAATGAACAAAATTACACAATAAGAAGCTGCATGATTTGAATTGGTGAGTGAATGTTGGTGGGTAGTGAATTGAGGGACAGTGGGACAGATGGGACAAGAGAAATGAACTGGAGAAATTAGAAATGCACACAAAATTTCAATTGGAAACGTTGAGAGGAAAAGGCACTTTGATAATATTGTTCTAGATGGAATGTTAAAGACAACATAATGAACTGTACTTAAAGGTTTGCAATTCCAGTTGCCTTCCGCTCAGTAAAACACAAACACTTCTTTCACTATATATCAGTTCTGTTCATTAAAAATTAGTCACTGGGGAAAAACTTGTTTAACGATTTCCAAAATTAGACAGAATTATATGAAATCAACTGGACATTACTTCTGTTCCGCTATGCTTTGGGGTTTGTGCGTTAACATGGCGTGGTGACACTTTACATGGCCAGTGTGTGGCCGTTGGTAAAAATTTTCTGTTTTAATGTGTGTAATTCGATAAATGTATGAATAATTCACACGTGACCCGACAAACACAACACAAAATTGGCTTTTTTGAAACACAGCTGCAATGTAGAAGGGCGGATTGAACACATTAGACAGAATGTGGCGTGAGAACTGAGTTGTGAATGTTGGCTTGGACGAAATATGAAACAAGTATGAAATGTTAGTTGGGAAAAGCGAAGGAAAGCTGCTAGAAGATTTGACAATATAACTGGTATTTTGAGGACAAATATTAATGTAACTATCAATCGCTGGGCGACAAATTGTTTACATAATTTAAGACCCATAAATTAGAAGGAAAATAATTTCCTTTTAATATTATCAACAATAACACATTTCGGTAATATTCCAGTGTGTTCTGTACAGAACTGCTAAACATTAAATTCTCTCCAGATATCATTCCCTGCTGACCGCTATATAATTATCAACTTTCGCTGCAGATTGCTGCCTCCAACTTCACAGGTCAGGCAGTCCAAAACTTCAAGCTGTCAACAATTCACACCAAATACCGAAAGACACTAACCTTCACAAACAGCGCTGTACCAATCTGCACTGCCGCCAGCCCACTGTTTACCGTACTGTCAGTTCTAGACACTCGCACAACCTTCACCTACTGCAGTTCATTTAACTGGAAACGTAACACCAAAGGAACTTTTGTATTGAGAATCATCACCTCGGCACTCCATACAGGTGAGTTGTTAGGATCACGCCACGGCCGCTTTATATCCAGTGAAGTAAAATACATACTACCCAACAGTTAGTATGGGTCCCCGACGCATTCTGGACGTTTCGAAAGAGACAGAAAAAACTCGCCCTTATCGGAATTCGAACCCTGGGATCGTCCATCCTCGTGTCTCGTCGACTGTGCGATTTTCTTCATGAAATCTCAAGTTGAGAAGGTTAGTAACTTACTGACAAATGGTTGTTGCGATCATTCGTGCAGTTTTGTATACTCTTAACTTCCAGTTTTGGGGATTATGTACTTTACTTAGTCATGTGGGGTTTTGAGTAAGCAGTGAAAGATATACTGAATGTCAGTGGTGGCCAATAATAGACTGAATGACAGAAAGGAGTAAGTAATTATCAGTATATTAAGGCGTTAATAACAGCCTTAATGTAGGGATGAGATATTAATATCATAAGTAATTTTGGTACTGTTACTGAAAATACTAGATTATGGTGATAATAATGATGATAATTATGCTGATAATGAAAGCGTATCATAAGCCATACTAAGTGCGTCCCTGTCATCAAGGTGCGACAAGCCCTTAAATTGGGATGGAGGAGGTGTCTTGGTAAGGACGGTAGAAGTTAATATACCGAATAAGCAGTAGCGGGCTTTGGACATGGGGAGTCCTACACCTTGGAGGATGGGCGAAGTGCTAAAAACTCAATCCCATAACAGTTTACTGCGTTACGGAATATTTCACAGAACTTCGGACTGGGAATGTTCATTTGGAACAAAATAAGGAATGGGAATTGGACATGAGATTTGGCAGTTGGAAATTATAAAGGGCGCGTGGGTTTGAGAAATGGATAATATTAAAGTGGATCTTCAAGAAATAGAATGGCAAACCCTCGATCTGGCTCAGGACAAGAACATGTGGTGGGCTCTTTAAACTCTTTTGTTGAACTTTCGGGTGCTAACAATAAGAAGAATTTCTTGACTAGCTGGAAAACTGTTAGCTTTTTCAAGAAGGACTTTACTCCATGGAGTTCTTTAATTGGTTAGTTAGTGAATAAAGATTTCTATGTACGACGAAACAAAAGTAAAAAATCTACAAAGTTTTCTCAGAGATATATTCGCATCATGGGCAAGTAATGGTATTTGTGTGGAGAAAATTTGAAAAAGTTTTAAGGAAATAATCTTTGAGAATATCGATCTTTTGTCTCAGTTAAAATTCTGAGAAAAAATCCTGATCCTGAGTACTACAATAAGGAAGTCAAACGACTTAACGTGAAGGTTAGAACAGTACACAACAAGAGAAAATTAGGACAGCGATATTAAGAGGAACTGAAGAAACTATCAAAAGAACTGCTGAAAGCGAAAAAAACTGCACAGGAGACATTTATGTGATCAGTAATGCGAAATGAATGCAACTGTTGGTCTGACTTCTACAAGTATGTGAAAAGACAAAAAGAAAATAGGGAAATTATTCCTGTCATCAAAGACCACAACGGAACGATCATTGCAGACATTAATATAAAAGCTTTCATCTTAAATTCGTATTATGCATACGTATTTTGCTGCAATCGTAACATTCCGGAATTAAAATTAGCCAAATCTACTGAAACTTTCATTATTAGGAATAAAGATATAAGAAAAAATTTAAAAATTCTAGAGAAACAAATCAGTAGGGCCAGATGGAATTCCTGGTAAAATTGTGAAATTGAGTGGGGTAGCCATAACTCCTTACCTAGTTAGAATACTTGAAATATAATTAAAAATGTTACTGTAACTAATGTAAAATGTAAGTCATTGTGTGTTAAATTTTACATATTAATTTAGTATTTTTTGGATTTGTATGTACTTCCTCATTGCAAAACAAACGATCGCTCACAGTTGCAACTGAGCGCTTTTTTGTCAGTTCCCCATTCTTTCGAAGCGTTTAACCCTAAATCTGACGCGATCAGTTTGTCTCAACTGTAAAATATGTTTATGTGTCATTTTGCTCAAATATAAAATCCCACTTTTTGCTGACGTAAAATTCATTCGAAGGAATCGCTCTTCGCCGGTCACTAGGTATCCGCAACACACTGAGAACAATAATTATTATACAAAATTCAATAATGATTACGATGTGGCATCGCTTTTTCATACTTCAAGGTAAGCCGAATTGACTGAATTAATTTTCTGTAATCCAAATTAATTCGAGCGAAACACTTTCGTAATATAATTAGGACGATCTGAACTAAATTCTACATTCGTAATTATTCGAGTTTATACAAGAGCAAGGTAATCATTTTATCTTTCTTGTTTCATTACTTATCATCCCCTTCATATCTGTACTATAGCATCACTTCACTGTTTTACAATTTATATACTATCTATAGTCAAGTGTGATTTTGGTCAGTTAATTGTCTCCACGTGCTACACCCTTATAGCGCACCGTCAGTATTTACTGACTGGTGGCAGTTTTCTACCATTCCCATTGTGTATGAGTGTTACGAACCCTTCATGCTACATGCATATTTATGTCCCATAGGGTATCACTAGTAAAATCTAGTCCTCCAAATTAGGGCATTACACTACCATCTCAAGTGACTGGAGAATAGCTACGGTGGTTGCTTTATACAAAGGGGGAGATCAATCGGCAGTATTAAAATATAGAGGCATTAGCTTAAACTCTGTGGTCTGCAAGGAAATGGAACACGTTATAGCAGGATTTGAGGCAAGTCTGGGATATGAATGATTGGTTATACGAGGGACAGCATGGGTTTACACCGGGATAGTCATGTGAAAGTCAAGTAATTACGGTGTTCCAGGACACAGCGAACCATTTGGAAGAAGGGGCCGGTATAGATGCGATTACAATAGAATTTTCCAAAGTTTTCGATTTACTTTCTCGTCATCGGCTGCTTAAAAATCCCGCTGCCCGGGTGTGGATTCGTGGGTAGTGGTTTGTGTAAATGAAATAAAGTAAGCAGCGAAAGAAAACAACGCAGTGTGAATGTAGTACAAACAGCAACAAAATGCGATACACAAAACAGATCAGCTAGCTGCCGCAGCAGTGTAATTACGTAACTTGCTGCAGTACGGTGGCACCGTGGACTGCTTACAGACTGTCAGTAATTTGGTGAAGTGCTACCAAAAATTACCTCAATTCGCACACTGCTAAGGTACAAATCGTTTTAACATTTAAATTTCTAATGGTTACAAGCAACAATATACTTAAACCGAAATAAAACTAACTTCGTAACATACAGACACCTAAATTCGGCAAATCACAACAGCGTTGATATTTGTGTTGGGTTGTGACGTCGTAAAAACTTGCAGATATTTACTTCGCTGGCGACGAACCCTTCAACATGCAAAATCCGGCTAAATAAACGAACATGGAAATAGTAAGTTCTCTGATTGTTTTACCAAACTACACGGTGTCACGTTCAAATTAACAGTAACTTCAGTTTATTAATCAAAGCATTATTAAGTTTGGAAGTCTGATGAATGAATAGCTGACTCTTCTACAGAATAATGCATACTTTTTGCAGATGTCAGCAGCCAAAACGCCAGTCAGCATGATGCTGCTGCTGACTGCGGTCACTCAAGCTGCCGTAGCTTTGACAGACAGCACTCTGACCACAGACCAGCTGCACACAATCCTGTGTGTGTGGACCGTCGCACACAGATACTTCGCACCAGGAAGACCTCTCGTCGTCTTGCTGCCACACACAAAACCGGACGTAGCCCGCAGCGCTCTCATTAATCCCCTGCCACAGAGGGACGATCTGCAGACGGTGAACGTCATACTGGGAAAGTTACACGAGGGAACAAGATGGCCGATTGAACTGTACCGAACAAGCGGAGATGACACTGCAGACACATCAGTTTTACACCACAGTTACATTCTGTTTGTGTGGAAAGAAGACGCGGACAGCTTAAACGAGACGCTTGAAAATCAGTTGGAGATTTTGAAATACAGCACATCGTGGAACCCTCGAGGAAGATTTCTTGTGGTGGCAACTGACAGCAACAATGAACCAGCACACTTATTGGCTGCTCACATATGTTCCATATTGTGGCAGGGGTCCAGAATTGTCAACGTGGTGGTCTTGATCCCAAACCAAATTGCATATCGTCCACTGCATGCTATGAGCACCACAAAGACAACAGCAGCTGACAGACTGAACTTGTACACTTGGTTCCCTTTTAATTTTGGAAAGTGTGGGGAGGTACATGACGTCATTCTGCTAGATGAATGGGTCTATGAGAATAATGGCAGATTTTTGGAAAATGCACATCTGTACCCAACAAAAGTTCCAAAGAATTTCATGGGTTGTCCCATAAAAGTAGGAATAATAGGAATCGAACCCTGTGTAATTATGACAGAAAATTACACACATAATGATGGCAGTACTGAGTACAAATTTACAGGCAAATCTGTTGACATACTGAAATTTGTCTGCAATAAAATAAACTTGACAGCTGTTTTCCTTCCACCATCGCTAAATATAGATCTAGATTATGCTATAAGGAAGTTTGACGAATTGGACGAAGGTTTATCTGACGTTCTAATTGGCACAGTTCCTCTGGTTCCTGCTGTTGTGACGTCATCATTTGAAGCAACAATCCCCTACATACATTTTAATGTGAAGATGCTAGTTCCTTGTCCAAAAGCTATTCTTGGAACGGAAAAGGTACTGACAACTTTCTCGCCATCTGTCTGGATGGCAATTGGCCTTGTGCTGCTGCTAACCACAGCTGTGTTCTGGTGTGCTGGTAATGGTCCCTACCGGTCTGTGTGTAATGAGACACACACATATCAGTCACTGTCCAAATGTTTCCACGATGTTTGTGCTGTTTTTGTGGGAGTGTCTGTTCCACAGCAGCCCACAGCTTCTAGCCTCAGAGTTTTCTTCTTTCTGTACGTCTGTTTTTGTTTCTCTATCAGCACTGTATTCCAAGCGTTCTTCGTTTCTTATCTGGTAGAACCGAAATATGAAAAAAAGTTAGAAACATTGGAAGAAATCCTGAATTCAGACGTAGTGTATGGCTACCATCCAGCTCTCAACCATATTCAGGACACCATATCCTTTCCCGAATTTGTGAAGTTCCTGGAATATAAGGAAAATAAAGAAGACTGTACTGATGCCCGGAAATGTGTTGAACGAATGATAACAGAAAGAGACATTGCTTCTGTTATTCCTCCACTATTTGCTACTTATGTTGCTATGGAAATGGGGACTGTAGATGTTGGAAAAATAATTTGCTCCCTTGATCAGATTGCAGTTTCTGCAAGTCTAACGGTCCTTTTTAAGAAGGGAAGTCCACTTCTGGACAGATTTAATATCATAATGAGGCGCTATCTGGAAGCCGGTTTGCAGGAAATGCTGTGGACAGAACTGCTGCATCGAGCGTCTTTGAGGGGTAAAGGGAGATTAGGAGAAGCAGCTGGTGACATGTTTTTCGCGTTCTCTCTTTCACATTTAATGCCGGGATATGTGGTACTGCTTGTAGGAACTGTTTTGAGTTCAGTGGTGTTTATTGCTGAGATAATTGTGAACTGTCTGTGTAAAGGTAGGAGAAAAAGTATTCGCCCACTTTGAGAATGAAGCTGTTGTGTTGTCATCGCTCATATTACAGATATAGATTGTTTCTTTTAGCAGTCAAATTGGACGGGTTCTGGTCTACAGTGTATGTATGTATGTATGTATGTATGTATGTATGTGTGTGTGTATGTATGTATGTATGTATGTATGTATGTATGTATGTATGTATGTATGTATGTATGTATGTATGTATGTATGTGTGTATGTATGTATGTACGTACGTATGTATGTATTTTTTTTAAATATGGTTTATTGCTTGCTCCATTACTTCTTTACAATCGTAATACTACAAGCATATAACTTGATTAGCATAGATGTTACTCTTAGTATTGCTATGGATTTCCCTCAGCATTTAACTCCTCAAAAGATATGGAATTAATAAATTTTGAAAACTCTTTGTAGTGTCTTTTTATTAGGTTTCGTTTGCTGGTTGGCCAGTCACCCGTCTTGTTTACCGCCGCCTTCAGTCTGTCCCTCTCTTCCTTCA
>Ga0268261_10001751_pt1 | contig 15215 bp, 13 predicted proteins | sample TergutNc150P1_FD_190353 | JGI IMG/M metagenome (GOLD analysis project Ga0268261, IMG submission 190353) | Nasutitermes corniger P1 segment gut microbial community from laboratory colony in Florida, USA - Nc150 P1 (SPAdes) (version 2) | ecosystem: Host-associated > Arthropoda: Insects >... | reverse complement strand
CTTTACAAAGTGATTAAATAAGAAATCACACAAATTTCTGGTAACGATACGTATTTGGGAAACACCCCTTCCCATTCCGAACAGGTTGGTTAAGACAAATACGGCTGATGGTACTTGGTGGGAAGCTGCCTGGGAGAGTAAGTGGTTGCCAGTTTTTGATATATTTTTAGGGGTATGATGTAATGGTAGCATTCCGGTCTCCAAAACCGTCCGTGAGGGTTCGAGTCCTTCTACCCCTGTTTTTAAATTTTGAGTTTTAATGTGAAGATTAGATTTTTAATATGATTGTCTATGTATATATAGGAGGATATAATTATGTTTAAATTTGTAATATATAAAAATAAGTTTGTTTTCAGATATTTTTCTAATCGAAGAATATAATTAATTACATATAATGTTGTTTTTTAGTATTATTTTGCAATTATTAAATGCTGTTTTTATTCTTTGTATTTTAGTTATTGTTTTTTATCACGCTTTTAGAATAATAAAAAGTATTATAGACAATATAAGAAAATAGTTAAATGATTGGTTTGATTTATTGTGATTTATATAGGCGAATTTAATTATTGTGAATATATAGAAAATCTAATACACAAATTAGGACTAATTTTGAATATTAAAGTGTTGCTTTTAGCAACACTTTTTTTGTACAAAAGTTATGTACACTTATCCTTAAATAGTGTATAATTAAAAATAATGAAAGTTGGGATATAATGGATTATCATAAATCTGTTTTATTAAATGAGAGCATAAATGCTCTGAATATAAAAAAAAATGCTATATACGTTGATGGTACTTTTGGCGGAGGTGGTCATACAAATGCAATTGCAGCTATAGCAAATTTTGTTGTTGCTATAGACCAAGATGAAGAGGCAATAAAAAGAGCCATACCAAATGAAAAAATTAAACTTATTCACAGCAATTTTAGTGAAATAAAAAAAATATTGCATGATTTGAATATAGATAAAATAGATGGTATGCTCTTGGATTTAGGAGTTAGTTCTCATCAAATAGATACAGATTATAGAGGTTTTTCTTATAGAAAAAATGGCAAGTTAGATATGCGTATGGATAGAAAACAATCTTTAGATGCTTACGAGGTAATAAATACTTATTCAAAAGAAAATTTAACTAAAATTTTTAAAATTTATGGTGAAGAACCTTTTGCACCTCTTATAGCTAAGCAAATAATTTTAAATAGGGAAATAAAAAATATCGAAACTACTAACGAATTGCAAGATATAATTTTAAACTGCGTACCTAAAAAATTTGGACTTGCTCCCGTTAAAAGAATTTTTCAAGCTGTGAGAATAGAAGTAAATAGAGAGTTGGAGATATTAGAGAAGACTATATATGATATTATTGATTGTTTAAATGTTGGTGGTAGACTTGCTATTATTACTTTTCATTCTCTGGAGGATAGAATAGTAAAAAAGACTTTTAATGATTTATCTATCAGTTGTATATGCCCTAGAGATTTTCCTGTTTGTAACTGTAATACTGTACAAAAAGTTAAAATTTTAACTAAAAAGCCTATACTTCCGACAAATGAAGAAATACTTTTAAACTCTAGAGCAAAGAGTTCAAAATTGCGTATTGTAGAAAGGTTATAATATGGCTAGAGTAATTAAAAATAATAGTTATAGAGAATATGAACCTAAACGTAAAAATGTGAAAAAAAGAGTTGTGAAAAAAAGAGAAGTAGTTTTTGTTAAAAGTTCTAAAATTAAAAATTTAAATTTTTCTTTGTATATATTTTTATGTATTACATTTCTATTTATTTTCTTTGTTGTTTTAACTTTTGCAAATCTTACATTACAACGTACAGAAAATAATTCTTTGCTAAACACACTTATACAAATTGAAAATGAAAATGAAAGACTAGAACGATATATTTTTAATTCAAGAAATTTAGAAGAAATAGAGTATCTTGCGAAAACTAGACTTAATATGTCAAGACCAAATCAAAGTCAAATTATATTTATAGATTTAATAGAGCAAAGAATTTTTGATGGTGAATAAATGGACAAAATAGATAAAAAATCAAAAGAGTTATTGAAGAAAAATAAAATTACAAAAAAAAATATAAAAAGAAGAACTACAAGACAGTTTTTTGTATTTGCTTTTTTTTCTGTAATACTCATATATTTTTTGTTACGTATAACTTATATTTATGCTGTGTATGGAGATGAATATAGTCAAAGAACTATAAGGCAACAGGTGTACGGCAGAAGAAGCCATGTAGATAGAATTATACGCCCAAATAGAGGTACGATTTTAGATAGAAACGGGCATATTTTAGCAACTAGTAATACTGTTTACAATGTTTTTTTGGATGTAAGACTTTTAGCACAAGCTAGAGAAAATCAAATAGCTCATACTATACAAGGTTTGTACGATGTTTTAAATATAGAACCTAGCCGTATTCTTTCCTATATAGAAATAAATCCAGAAACAGAAAGACCAAATAGAGATACACATTTTTTGATTTTAGAGAGGGAAGTAGATACTCTAATTGAGCAAAGACTACGTTCTTTATCTCTTTTGCACGTACATAGCGAAGAAGATACACAACGTTTTTATCCAACAAATAATATTTCGGCAAATATAATTGGTTTTTTAAGTGGAGATTATAACCATTGGGGATTGGAAGGAAGATATAATGATTATTTGATAGGAATAGAGGGTAGACGTGTGCGTATGTTCAATGAATTTGGCAGTGCTGTAACAAATCATTTTAGTCCTATAACTGGTAATACACTTGTAACAACTTTAGATTATAGGCTTATGGAAATGGCAGGAAGAATAAGTGAAGAATACGGTAATAGATATAATGCAAATATAGCACAAGTATTAATAATGGACCCAAATACAGGAGAAATACTTGCTATGTCTCAGTATCCTACTTTTAATAATAATTATCCTACAAATTTTAGTTATATAAACAGTGAAATATTAAGAAATCGCTTTCCAAATTTAAGTGTACAGGAGGCTACAAATGAGCTTTTTGGTGTTTGGACAAATAGGGCTATTAGTTATTCTTTCGAGCCGGGTTCTATTTTCAAGCCTATTGTACACTCTGCTGCTTTAGAAGAAGGTTTGACATATTTGGGAGAAGAATTTTTTTGCCCGGGGTATATGATAGTTGCAGGTCAGAGAATATCTTGTTGGATAATAGGTGGTCATGGAATTATAAATTTAGAGCAGTCTATGGCAGCTAGTTGTAATGTTGTTAGTATGATTCTTGGTGCAAGGCTTGGAAGAGATACTATGTATAATTATCTTAGAGATTTTGGTGTAGGTAGAACAACGGGTATAGATTTAAATGGAGAAGCTAGTGCTTTTGCTTTAACATATTCCAGAAATCAATTAAATCCTGTAGAAATTGCTACCACTTCTTTTGGGCAAGGTTTTAATATGACAGCGATACAATCTATGGTTGCTTTTTCATCTATTATAAATGGTGGGGATATTGTTGTTCCATATATTGTTTCTCAAATTTTGGATGGTGATAATATTGTTATTCAAAATACCAAAACGATTAGAAGAAATGTAATATCCCGTGAAGTTTCTGAAATTTGGAGAAATTCGATGGTAGGTACAATAGATTGGTATAGAGGAACGGGGACAGGAGCAAGAATATCAGGACATTTGATAGGAGGAAAAACAGGTACAGCACAACAGAGTGATAGAGTATCTGGTGAATATGTTTTTTCATTTTTAGGATATTTGCCAGCAGATAGTCCTAGATATCTTGTTATGGTTAGTTTAGATAGACCTAATTTTCCAAATGAGGGTAGTGGACCTATTCAGCAAATGCTAAGAGATGTAATTGAAGAATTGATATTCATAATAGGAATAAGACCACATGCAGAAGAAAATATTATAAATTCACAAAATGAAACTTATATAATTATGCCGAATTTTGTAGGTAGAACTTTTTTAGATGCTTTTACTTATTTTAGAGAGAATGGAGTTAGTGTAGATCCTATAGGAAATGGTACTATAATTGCAAATCAATACCCAGAACACGGTAATATAGTTATGTATAGTGATACAATAAGGCTTTATTTATCTGAAAATGGAGATAATGAATATATTATTCCTGATTTTTTAGGTATGACAATAAATGAAGCAAGAGTTATATTGGATAGTTTAGTACAAGAATATATAATTGTTCCTGTTGGATTTAATGAAAATAATATAAATAACAGTATTGATATTAACTCAAATTATATAGTAATAACACAATATCCGGGTGCAGGTAGTTTTGCTAATGAAGATTCTACTATTATTCTTATGGTTAGTAATTAACTTGACACAGAATTAAATAAAAGTTATACTTGTGGTAGTTTTTTGTAGAAATGTACTGACAAAATTAAAAATATTTGGATATCTTAGTTTAGAGAGTAAATATATTATGACTAATGAAGATTATATGAAGATTGCAATAGATTTGGCTAATAAAGGGGTAGGGTATACAAATCCTAATCCTTTAGTTGGTGCTGTTATTGTAAAAAATAATAAAGTAATAGGACAAGGTTATCACGAAAAATATAAAAATCCACACGCAGAAATAAATGCACTTGCGTCTTGTACAGAAAATCCAAAAGATAGCACTATATATGTAACATTAGAACCTTGTTGTCATTATGGAAATACGCCTCCCTGTACAGAAGCTATTTTAAAGAGTGGAATAAGAAAAGTAATTGTAGGTTCTAAAGACCCAAATCCAAAAATTTCTGGAAAAGGTATAAGCTATTTAAAAAGTAAGGGTATAGTTGTAATAGAAAATATATTGAGAGAAGAATGTGATAGTCTTAATGAAATATTTTTTCATTACATACAAACAAAAACTCCTTACGTCTTAATGAAATATGCTATGACAATAGATGGTAAAATATCTACAGCTACAGGGGAATCTAAGTATATAAGCTGTGAGCAATCTTTAAAAAATGTACATTTGGATAGACATAAATATTCTTCTATAATGGTTGGAGTAAATACAATTATTATAGATAATCCAAAACTTACTTGTAGAATTAATGAAAATAGTGAAACTGATAATGAAAGTTTAAAAAATCCAATAAGAATAGTTTGCGATACAAATTTAAGAACACCAATAGATTCTTTTGTTGTAACTAGTGCGAAGTATATACCCACTATTATAGCTACTTCTATTACGGATAATGATAAATTATCGATTTATAAAGAGCAAGGCGTAGATTTTATATATTTAGATAAAAAAGATAATATTCTAAATTTGAATATGTTAATGAAAGAGCTATATGAAAGAAATATAGATTCTATTTTGCTAGAGGGTGGTGGTTTTTTGAATTGGTCTGCCTTAAATTCTAAAATTGTAAATAAGATAAATGCTTATATCGCTCCAAAAATATTTGGTGGTAAATATGCAAAATCGCCTATTACTGGTCTTGGAATTTCTTCTATTGATGATGCAATTATTGTTAAAGATTTATCAATTAAGAAAATTGGAGAAGATTTTTTATTCGAAGGTATTCCCAGTAGTTAAATAAATGGAGGTAATCTTTATGTTTACAGGGTTAATAGAAGAAATAGGCAACATTATTACCATTAAAAAAAATGCTAAATCATCTGTTTTACAGATAAGAGGAAATATTATTTTTGAAGATATTAAAATAGGAGATAGTATTTCTGTAAATGGTGTTTGTTTAACTGTAACATCTTTTTCACAAAATATATTTATGTGCGATGTAATGGAGGTAACTTTAAAATCCTCTTCGCTCGGATATTTAACAATTGGTAGTAATGTAAATTTGGAAAGAGCTATGCAGTCAAATGGAAGATTTGGTGGTCATATAGTAACTGGTCATATAGATGGTACTGGTAAAATATCCAATATAATACACGGTGAAAATTCTACTTTTTATACAATTTGTACAGATAAAAATATTTTGAAATATATTATAAAAAAGGGCTCTGTAGCTATAGATGGTATTAGCTTAACTGTTGTAGATGTTAGAGATAACAATTTTGATGTAAGTATAATACCACATACAGCAAAATCTACAATACTTCATACAAAAAATATAGGTAGTATAGTTAATTTAGAAAATGATGTAATAGGCAAATATATAGAGCGTTTAATGTATTTTAATGACGAAGGTAAAAAAAATAACACAAACAATACGAAAATAGATGAAGGTTTTTTAACTAAGTTTGGATTTTTGTAGGAGGCAAAATGTTTAGTTTCAATACAATAGAAGAAGCAATAGAAGATCTTCGTGCTGGTAAAATAATTCTTGTTACGGATGATGAAGATAGAGAAAATGAGGGCGATTTTATATGTGCAGCAGAATTTGCTACACCAGAAAATATAAATTTTATGGCTACTCATGGCAAAGGTCTTATTTGTATGCCTATGACAGAAGATATAGCTAAAAAACTTTCTTTTAGTAAAATGGTATTAAATAATGATGACCCACATGGTACTGCTTTTACAATTTCTGTTGACCATATAAAAACAGGTACTGGTATTTCTGCTTTAGAACGCTCTATAACAGCTATAGAATGTACGAAAGAAGATGCATTGCCAAGCGATTTTAGAAGACCAGGACATATGTTCCCTTTGGTATCTAAAAAAAATGGAGTTTTAGAGCGAGATGGTCATACAGAGGCAACGGTAGATTTGATGGAAATAGCAGGACTTAAACCCGTTGGTATTTGCTGTGAAATTATGTCTGAAGATGGTTCTATGATGAGTCAGACAGAACTAATAAATTTTGTTAAAAAATGGGATATGAAATTTATTACTATAAAAGATTTAATATTGTATCGTAAAAAAAATGAAACTCTTATTTCAGTTATTTCTAAAGCTAATATGCCTACAAAATATGGAGATTTTGTTGTTCATTCTTATATAGACAAAATAACAGGAGAAAATCATATTGCTCTTGTAAAAGGTGATTTGTCTAAAGAAAATGTTCTAACTCGTGTACATTCTGAATGTTTGACTGGAGATGCTTTTGGTTCTCTTAGATGTGATTGTGGTGAGCAATTTAGTTATGCTATGAAAAAGATAGAAGAGAATGGTTGTGGAATTTTGCTGTATCTTCGTCAAGAAGGTAGAGGTATTGGAATTATTGAAAAATTAAAAGCATATGCACTTCAAGATACGGGTTTAGATACTGTAGAGGCAAATTTAGCACTGGGACACAAAGAAGACCTAAGAGAGTATCATATAGCAGCTCAAATTTTAAAAGATTTAAAAATAAAATCTTTAAATCTTCTTACAAACAACCCTACAAAAGTAAAAGAGCTTGAAAACTTTGGAATAAATATTTCTAATAGAATACCTATAGAAATATCACCAACAGAACACGACGATTTTTATTTAAAAACAAAAAAAGAAAAAATGGGTCATATATTAAATTTGAATTAAGGAGAATATAAATGGATATTAATTTAATAGAAGGTAATTTTGTAGGTAATGGTTTAAAAGTTTCTATTGTAGTATCACGTTTTAACGAGTTTATAACATCTAAACTTTTAGGTGGTTCAATAGATGCACTTACAAGACTCGGAGTTAATAAAAATGATATAGATGTGGTATGGGTACCTGGTGCATTTGAGATACCATTAGTTGCTTCTAAACTTGCAAAAGAAGAAAAATATGATGCGGTAATATGTCTTGGTGCTGTTATAAGAGGCAGTACAAGTCATTATGATTATGTTTGTAGTGAAGTTACAAAAGGCATTGCAACAGTTTCTTTAAACACTGGAAAACCTGTTATTTTTGGTGTAATAACAACAGAAAATATAGAACAAGCAATAGAGCGTGCAGGAACAAAAGCTGGTAACAAAGGATACGAAGCTGCATTTACTGCCGTTGAAATGGTAAATCTTTTGAAAAGTATATAAAGTTTTTGGTAGGATTTAGTCCTACCTTGTTTTTTATATTAGAGATATAAGAGGTTTATACATACTGTTTAAAAATTTATTTATTTTGACACATATGTATATATGCAATTTTTTTGAGTAATAATTTATTATATATAGTTTTTTGTATCTTGTTTATGATATAATATTTATTATTTTGTTACATATGATTGAATGTCATCATACTGTGTTTTAGTAGGATTTTTGTACTTGTTTTACGAATTTTATTATTTAAGATAAGGAGGATAAATGAATTATTCAAAGGAATCTAATTATAAAAAAAGAAAATCTGCCTCTTCAAAAACAAAAAAAGCAAGAAATAGAATAGTAACAATAGTATTTAGAATTTTAGTTTCTGTTTTTATACTTTTTATATTTGCAGCAGGTGGAGTAGCTTTTGGTGCATATATGGGTGTTTTAGAAAGTATATCTCATTTGGATAATATATCTGCACATCCAGATTTTGAATCTTCCATTGTTTTTGATAGATACGGAAATGAAATTGCGAGATTTTTGTCTGAAGAGAATAGGGAATTTGTGTATTTATCTCAGATTCCTCTTCATTTACAGCAGGCTTTTATTGCAATAGAAGACCAACGTTTTTTTGAGCATAACGGCGTAGATATTCGTGGTACTCTTCGTGCTATATATGTAACACTTTTTGTAGATGGTAGGATGGAAGGTGGTAGTACAATTACTCAACAGCTTATAAAAAACAATGTATTACGTATTCAAAGAAATACAATAGAATCAAAATTGCAAGAGCAATTTTTGGCACTTAGACTAGAAAATGATTTAACAGAGCAATTGGGAAGTAGAGAACTTGCCAAAAAACATATATTAGAGCTTTATTTAAATACAATAAATTTAGGTGGTCAAATACATGGAGTTCAAACTGCTGCAAGATTTTATTTCAATAAAGATGTAGAAGATTTAACAATTTCTGAAGCTGCTGTGATAGCATCTATAACACAAAATCCATCAAGATACAACCCTGTAAACAATCCACAGTTTAATAGGCTAAGGCAAACAACAGTTCTTAATCGTATGCTTGCACAGGGTTTTATAACAGAAGCAGAACACGCTTATGCACTTGCCGACCCAGTTTTTGATAGAATAAGTGAGTTTCGTATAGAACAAGTAGAACAAGGTAGTATAAGAAGCTATTTTGTAGATAATGTATTTAACCAAGTTGCAGACGATTTAATAGCTGCAGGCTTTGCAGCGACACGTGTAGATGCGAGTCATTTTATACACAATCGTGGTCTTAGAATAGAAACAACAAAGAATCCACGTATACAAGCTATTTTGGAAGAAGCATATATGAATGATTCTCTTTTTCCAAATGAATTTGAAGTATTTATAGAATATAGAATAAGTTTTAGAGATAACGAACAAAACATTCACCATAGAGAGACAACAGGTACTGTTGCAAATTTTGGGGCAGTAGATGCATGGGTGGAAAACACTAGAGCTAGTTTTTTAGGTGAAGATGGCTATCTTATTGCAGAAAGATATTTATCTACTCCGCAGCCACAATCTGCAATGGTTATATTAGACCATAATACAGGTCATGTACATGGTATTATAGGTGGTAGAGGAGAAAAACAGACAAATCTTAGTTTTAACCGTGCTACAGATTCTAGGAGACAACCGGGTTCTGTTTTTAAAATGGTTGCAGCATATGCACCAGCTTTCGATTTAGGTCTTATGGCACCGGGTTCTATAATTATAGATAGACCTCTTACTGTAAATTTACCAACTGGTGCATGGTCTCCTCAAAATTGGCAAGGAAGATTTTTTGGTCCAATAAATGTTAGACGTGCAGTTGCTGATTCTTTTAATGTTATTGCTGCGAGAATAACGTTAGAAGATGTAGGGATTGATAGGGCATTTGATTATTTAATGAATTTTGGTTTTGATTTGCCAAACTCAGATAGAGTACCAGCAATGTCAATAGGTGGTCTTACACATGGCGTTACACAAATGGAGCTTGCTGGAGCTTTTGGAGCTATTGCAAATAATGGTATTTTTATAGAACCTATCGTATATACAAGAGTTTTGGATTCAAATGGAAATGTAATATTAAACAATGAACAACAGCGTAGACAAGTAATGAGACCTCAAGCTGCATATCTTCTTACTAGTACAATGGAAGATGTTCTTACACAAGGTACAGGTAGTATGGCTAGATTAAATTCAAATATGGCTGTTGCTGGAAAAACAGGTACTTCTCAGTATACTCGTGATTTGAGTTTTGTTGGATATACACCGCATTTTACAGCTAGTATTTGGCTAGGTCATGACCAACCGAGAACACTTAGAAATCCGGGTAATGCACATTTAAGAATGTGGTCATATGTTATGAATCGTATACATGAGGGATTACCTGTTATATCTAGTTTTGAAAGACCACCAGGAATTGTTACAGCACAAATAGATTTAGATACTGGACTTTTAGCACTGCCAGGTATTTCTACTAGGGTACGTACAGATATATTTGATTCTGCTTTTATGCCATCACAACGCAGTCTTTTTAATGATATTAGGTTGTATACACCTTCTTCTTCAGATTACTACGAGGATGAAAATTCTGATAATACAACGACTTCAAATAATACAAATGATACGACTGAAAATACTGATTTTTCAGATTATTTCAATTTGCCCCCATCTTTAGAGGATGAAGAATTGGAAAATGCTGCTCAATCATTATTAGATATGGAGGGTAGCACAGTAAACTTGCCAACTCAAAGTTTACCTATAGTAACAACTCCGACTGTTGTTACTCCAAATGTTACTGCTCCTATAACAAATCCAGACGTACAAGTTACACAACCATATACTACGGAACAGACGCAAGGTCAAGTACAACCTCCACAAGTAGAATATGTACCTAACCCTATTAATGTAATTCCTGCTATAGTACCTGAAGAAACACCTCCTTTAGAAATAATTGTACCAGTAGAAACATTTGTACCACCTGTAGAGCAGCCACCTGCCCAATTACCAACTGTTCCAGAATTTAATGAAAGAAATTTAAATTCTTCAGATTAAATAATTTTTTTAAATAATTTTATAGTATAAAGATTACTTTGGTAATCTTTATACTATTTTGGGAGAAAAATTGAGCTACATAATTAGGCTATTTTTTAGCATAGATTTTGCATTAATATTCACTTTATCGTTAATTTTTTGGAATATTTTTGTTTTTGTATTGTATGGTATAGATAAAAGATTAGCCATAAAAAATAAGCATAGGATAAAAGAAAAAATTTTAATTTTTTGTAGCTTGATATTTGGCGGTATTGGTACATTTTTTGCTACTATTTTATTTAACCACAAAAAAAGAAAAATAATTTTTAAAATTATCATACCGATTTCTGTATTTTTAACATTAATACCCACCATTCATATAATACATTCTTATATATTAGATAGAATTATAGTATATAGAGAAAAAACATTTTTCGATAGTCAGTGGTCGTCAGAATTAGATGGCTATAGAATTGCTTTTATGACGGATTTTCATACGATTTCAGAAGAAAGTATGAACAATGTTGTAAGGGAACTTAATAATAGAAATATTGATTTGTTAGTTCTCGGAGGAGATTTTTCATTAAGAGATAATCATTATAGAACAATTCTAAATATTATTTCTAATATAGAAACAACAGATGGAATATTTGGAGTAGAAGGAAATCATGATAATGCTGAAAGATTATTTTTAGTTAAATCAGAGTATGGAATAGGAATATTAGATAATTCTGGTCTGTATATACATCCGAATTTTTTTCTTGCAGGTGTACATGACTTGTGGAATAGAAATCCAAATATTAGTGTTGCTACGAGTAATGCGAATAATGATAGTTTTATTTTACTTGTATCCCATAATCCAGATGTTAGTATGATTCAAGATACAAGTCATTTAAATTTAATATTAAGTGGTCATATACATGGTGGTCAAATTACATTCTTTGGCTGGCCTTTTTATTTGTTTAGAGGTAGTATTACAAGTTTTGGCACTAGATTTGCTTCTCGTTTTTCTGAAAGTTATGATGGTATACCCGTTTATACTAGTTTTGGAGTTGGTGAGTATTATAGTGTACCACGTGTCTTTGCAAGACCAGAAGTTGTTATTTTTACCATGTATAATAAAAATTAAATTGTTTTTCTGTATTGCAAAATTTAGCTGATTTTATTTGGCGTAGTGAAATATTTATGGTACCATTGAGTAATTTAGTTAAATTAAAGAAGTATTTATTAAAGGGGAAATATTTCAATGGTACAACAAACAACAAGATAATTGCGTATTTTTTAAAAGCAATAGAATATAAAGCATCAAAAATAAACTAATGAAATACATTAGTCTTATTTTTGGTGCTTTTTTATGCAGAAAGGAGGTATGAAATGAATTTAGAGGAACTAGAACCAAATATTTTAATAAAAAAGATAGACTTAAACAGAAGAGTTAGGGAAATAAAATGCCCGATAAGTTATTCTTATATAGCTTTAGTTGATGGTGGGCTAGTAACAGATATAATAGGGAATCCAAAAATAGAAAGTATTTGGACTATAAATAATAAAAATTTTGAAATTCCTTGGGGTGTTGGGGATTTAGAATTAGGCAAGATGAAATTTGGTATGAATGGTGGACTAATTTTAAAGATAGAGAACTTTATAACATCTATGATAAAGGATTTAAACAATAAAATCGAAATATCAAAAAGAGATATACAAGTTTTGGTAAATGAAATTATAAAAGAAGTATGGATAGACGTTGCTCGAAATTTAAAAATTGAAATTTTAGAAAAAAATAATATACAAAATCTTTTAGAAAGTATTCAAATTCGAGATAAGTTGCTCGATAAAAATCTTGGATTACAAAAAATCTCAGTATTAGGATTAATAAAATATTAAAAGAAATGAGGATATAAATTTGATTTTTATAATTAGAAATATATTTATCAATAAAAGACAAAGAATATCAAAAGAGTAAATAAGAAATATACTAGAAAATTCACCAAGAAAAATAAAATTAATAACTGATATGTTGGAAATTTTAAAATTGAGAGAATACGCAGAAAATTTTCAAAAGATAGATAAAAAAATAAAATAAAAAATATCAGATTTGTATAGATCAATAGAAGAAGAGGGAGGGCAATCTCAATCTGTTGAATATTTATCAAAGCATATAAATGAACTAATAAAAGCACGCTGTTCATCTACAAATAATTATTATGATGAATACATATCGAATGAAAAATTAATAGATTTTACTTTTCAAAGATACCGAGCAATTGAACGTGGTAAAAAATATTTAGATGAAAGCTATAAAATAAATTTAAAACTTTCTGAAGAAGATTTATCTAAAATAGAAAAATATATGTGGGAATCAAACCTTAAAATATTAATATCAAGTTATAATGATGAGCATTCAAAAGTAAAAGACTTATCCAATTCAATAGAACTCCTTGAAAATTCTGCTAGAACACAAGAAACAGCAATAAGAATAACGAGACAAAAAGAATTACTGCCAGATATAAAAGAACAAGAAGGAAGATTAATCCTTATTGGTCAAGGGGGCGAAGAAATAGCTGCAACTAAAGACGCTTTTGAACTATTAAAAGAGAAGTTTTCAGTAAATTATTATCAAGAAGAGATAAAAGCAAAAGAAAAAACAGAGATTAAGTCGCAAATAAGAAAAGAACAAGAACAAGAAAATAAAACAAAAACCTAGAAAATTTAATAGAAGAATAGGAGAAAAAAATAATGTTTTCAGATTTATTCAAGTCAAAAGAGCAAAACTTAATAAATAATTACCAAGATATAGCAGAAGGAACAAAAGCAGAGCAAGAAAAGAACATCAATTACAAAACCTAAAAGTAGCTAAAATAAATTATCTTTTAGCTGCAAAAGAATTATATCAAATTTCGATGGAAGAGACTGGAGAAACGAAAAATGTACTTAAACAAAGAGCTGAACAAATTGAAAACTTTGCCGACAACATAAGTATAGTAGAAAATCATGAACGAAAGCAAGAAAATATAGCAACAGAAAATGAACAAACAAACAATACTTTTGTAATAGAAGAAAAGCTAATAAATACTCAGGGTTTTGCTTCTGTTGCAGGGCTTGATGATGTTAAAGAAGCTATGCAAAGAAGAATAATAGACCCTATAAAACACCCCGAGCTATACGATAAATACCGTATTTCTAGGGGTGGGTGTATCCTCCTCTACGGTCCTTCCGGCAATGGGAAAACACTAATTGCTAGAGCTTTAGCAAGTGAAATTAATGCAAAGTTTTTATCAGTTAGATGCTCGGACATAATCTCGAAATACTACGGTGATTCTGAGAAAAATATAAAGAACTTTTTTGAAGAAGCCAGAAAAGAACAGATTTCAGTAATATTTTTCGACGAATTTGATGCGATTGCTAGTTCCAGAAATACGACAAATTCTGAAGTTATGCAACGTATAGTTAATGAAATTTTATCCCAAATCGATGGATTTATCAAACATAAAGAAGAAAATACTCTACTTTTACTAGCTAGCACAAATAGACCATGGGCAATAGATAGTGCAATAATGCGTTCTAGGAGATTTGACCAGAAGATATATATTCCTTTACCTGACGAGAAAGCTCGCAAATACATACTTCAAAAGAGTTTTGAGGGTATACCTGTTGAAGAAATGATGGATATAGGGGAAATAAGCACGAAAAACAGATGGTTACAGTGCTGCAGATATATCAGAATTTTCAAATAGATGTAAAGAAAACGTTCTAAAAAGATGTATAAAAATAAAAGAGGAAAGTGCTACAGAGGAAGAAGCACAAGCAAAAATAGATAGTGAGAAAATTTTAAAAGATGACATAGAAAAAACATTGTCGACTTTTAGAAGCACTGTTGATATAAGAGATATTGAGAGAATGGGAGAGTTTAGGGAGAATAATGGTTAGGGGGTGGTGATGTGGAAAATAAAAAAGAAAATAAGTGTTTTAGATGTGGTACTATTCATTAATATATTCCAAAACAAGCAGAACATTACGTATGTGAATCTTGTAATTATACTAATAGACCTCCTCGGAAACTAAAAACCATGTTCAAAATTAATAATGGCACAAATAAGAGAAATTCTTAGATTAAAACGTTTAAGACGATTACGATAAGTATTAGAAACACATTTAAAAACTTTGATTTTAGCAATTATGTTTTCTATAAAAATACGTTCTTTAGACAAAGTTCTGTTAAATTCCTTTTGTTTTACAGAAAGCGTATTTTTCTTAGATTT
>Ga0268261_10001750_pt1 | contig 15216 bp, 8 predicted proteins | sample TergutNc150P1_FD_190353 | JGI IMG/M metagenome (GOLD analysis project Ga0268261, IMG submission 190353) | Nasutitermes corniger P1 segment gut microbial community from laboratory colony in Florida, USA - Nc150 P1 (SPAdes) (version 2) | ecosystem: Host-associated > Arthropoda: Insects > Digestive... | reverse complement strand
AATCTCATAGAAAGAACCAACAAGATGCAACTGTGTAGTAGAATTTATTATTCCAATGTTTCTTAATTGCTCAACATGTTTTGGGCGACACACCGCCCATCATCAGGAGCTCAGAAACTGTAATTGCAGCCTCTGGTTTTACATACGTTTATGGTTGCCGGTTGCTGCGATGGTTCAGCCATCGCAGCAACTGGCAACCATAAACGTATGTAAAACCAGAGGCTGGAATTACAGTTTCTGAGCTCCTGATGAAGGGCGGTGTGTCGCCTGAAACATGTTGAGTAATTAAGAAACACTGGAATAATAAATTCTACTACACGGTTGCATCTTGTTGGTTCTTTTTATGAGATTTAAATTATATTTTCAGTTGAGGAATAATGTATGCCTCAAATTAAGTTATACTTTGAATTAATCAATATTCAATTAATGAGGTTTTACTGTATATGACAGAAATAGGGAATGTAATGAGTTCTGGTTATTTTTAACAAACAAGCCGGCCTTCGTAAACGTGACAAATGTTACATTACATGAATTTGAACCATATAAGGTGAGGTGATGAGCACAGTTACCTGTTATCTTTTCTTTGTTTTTGTTCTTCTTTTTCAGGTTGGTTCCCCAGTCCTATGTCATGTTCTTGCCTGGATGCACCCAACTCTCTCTGTGCTGGAAATATTAAACCATTCACTTGACATATGAATGGGTAATTTTTCATACACAAAACACTTGACAGATATAAACACAGTTTAAGCATTTACCTGACAGTATTTAAATTATAATAAGCCTCCCCCAGCTAAATATATAAAATAAATCTGTGTGCAAAACAACTGGTTAAGATTCACTACAAAATTTATTACTGTGTCCACCAACTCAGAACATCTGTTACAAAACTACAAGGGACTTAAATTTTTTAGCCCAAAACTCAAGTATGTATCTTTTTGTTGGTAAAAAAGCTGTAAAATATGATGGCTTACCATGAGGCACACTAGATAACAGTGGTGGAGTCCAGCTAAACAGGGACGTTTCAGCTGTGCCAACTTGTGAGTATGTACCTGGAGGAGGTTGCTGAGGTGGTGATGAGGAACAGTCCCTGTTTGCATTCATAGATGTGTCTGGTATTTTCCTAAAAGAGATAAATATCATGCTGATTCCATGTCCTCCTTAGTTCTGCTTCCAGCCACTGTACTGTGGCACATCAACACTGACATACATACAAAAAAATCCCACTTCTTATGATTCAATACTGCTCCATCCTATATGGATTTGAACACACAATTTTATACAGGTGGATTTTTTTCCAACTTATTGCATTAGTTCATATATAAAGGTTACTCCAACATGTTTTGGCCAGTACATATGGCCATCCTCAGGACGTACACATTACACATTGGCTACGTATAGTTCATAACATAACCATTGGTACATGGTAAAATGTAAATTGAATAATAAAACATATGTACATATAAATACAAACAATACCAATTATGACGTTACATTTTAACTACATATAGCCTCTGTGTAATATGTATTCTATGAGGATGGCCACATGTAATGGTTCAAGCACGACGGAGTAACCTTTCATATGAACTAGTGCATCATCATCATCATCATATATCTGTCCTGGAGTTGGGCCACTTGTTGACCCGTTCCAGTCTCACGTATCCAGAAGTCACTTCAAAGGTCTGCCATGATTCCTTCTGCCAGTTGGGGAATAGTGTTTCATTATCCTGGGTAGTGCGGTAAGTCACAAATAAATTAACCTGTATATGTTACTGTACAATACATGTATAATATCAAATTTATACATAACTTTATTCAGGGTTCATCTGTGCATAAGGTAGAATGTTCAGTAGGAGCTATTGATTCACCTTGTTTAATTTTCTGTTACAATGTCATTGTGCCCGGTTTGGAATTTAAAAGACGCAATTTATGGAGCAATCAAACACCTTAAAATAAACTTGGGTTAAGAAGCGATTATGGCGTTTACAGTTTTGGAGCAGTCCTACAACAAGCCATAAAATTCTGGGGCAAGTTTTCATTTTCTGCTTCCTGCTTAATAAGCTAAGGGAAACAGGTGCACATCAAGCACACCACTGTACTTAATTCTTTAAAACTCCCCACCTCAACCTTTACTACTGCCTGCTGAAGCACTCGCTCCCTACGAAGTAAGTGATATTCCACTGAATAACCACTAAAAGGTACATTAAGTACAAATGAGAATTTTCATCATCCAGAGTGATTTACACATCTGTTTCAAAGTCATGTTGCTGTGGCAGTGAATGCATAAAACATTACATTCCCTGTAATCATGACAAATGAAGAAGTCAGCCAGCAGAACTCATCTAAAGGTCAGTCACAGAAACTGTTGACAACAACAGACAAAACAAATTTAAAGAATGCACACATACTTTCAATTTTTATATATATATATATATATATATATATATATATATATATATATATATATATATATAAAACTTTAGCTACTATTTTTCAGAGTGAAAAGCTTCAATATCCACCACCACCACCACCACTGTAGTATTAAAAAATAACATATATCTTACATATAACTGACAGCAAAATATTGTAAAGTCAATAGTTTTCTTGTGCAACAAATCATGCCCCTCATGATGACTCATTTACAAAATGTAAAGCAAAATGACAAACCGTAAGCAACAGCCAATTGCATTCAACTTCATCAGTTGCACAGTGATCAGATTCACACACGGTCAAACAATTCTGTGCCTGATGCTAATGTGCGGGAATGGTTTGGCAAATAAAATGCCTACACATTGTTTCTGTTAGTTCATGTTATGACTGCTAGAAATTAGTTGTTTTGTGGTACAGCAAAACTTGGCTGTATTCACTATATTTAGCAGCAAATTTTAATGGGTGTTTAAAAGAATCAACAGGGTAGAAGGGCTAACTGAATCATAAAATATATAGGTAAAATATAATCAAACACAACTTACTTAAATAAGTTGTGTTTGACTGTATTTTACCTTTATATTTTATGATTCTATACAATACAATGGGGATGTCTCATCTGAAAGTGGGCTAACTGAAATCACCAGAACTGTTACCCTTACTAAAAAAGCAGCGAACAAGAGTCAATTAGTCTCAATTATCATTTTTTGAGCTTACTGCATAAATGAAACATACCCAACTCTGGTGACAAGAATGGCTCTGTTTGATGAAGTGTCATTTTCATTGCTTACTGGTGGCAAATGAAACCGATCCATCAGGTTACTGAATGCCCGAATACGCTCCTAAAATAGAATGTTTCCATAGCATGTAATGTAGTGTAACTTACAATTCACAACAACAACAACAACAACAACAAAGGATACCAGAATTAAGTTTAATTACAATATATTCAACTGCAATTGAGTTCTCACTGTATCCCAAAGGAAATTAACAACAGGTTCTTGTTTTCAAATATGAATATATATTTCAACAAAAAATTATACAGTTTTGAATTTGCAGTTTCACAATTAGACAAAAGCTGAAACAAGGCATGATTAAAGGGTTTTGAATAATTAATGGAATTCCTTCAGGCACTGCAAGTCATGTAAAATGATTTTCCATTAGGTTCACTTACCTCTCGCCAAAGACTAGGGTCAAAATAGTCTGATGAATGTGTTAAATGGCTCGGTGTAGAAGTAGCTGCAGGGCCTGGACTCTGTCTACGCAAAGCCATCGTTTGCTTTGAAGCAAGCACATTCCGGGAAGCTCCTAATGAAACTATTTGACATAAAAACAACAGTAAATATCACAGTTTCTCAGGTTAGAAAGATGTCCCACAAACTATCTGCTAAATTTCACATGGTTATTCAATACAAAATAAATACTGTGAATGTTGGAATAAATATTGTGATTCAAGTGGTTATTTTGAATGTAAAATGCCACATCAACATGGTCCAGTCAACTGTCATGGAGCTATCAGGGTTGCCAAGAACATGATGCCCCATATCGTTATTGGTATATATTTATTCCTAAATTATAAAAATTACACACAATGAAGAGTGATTGTTTGACTCCAGAATCTACTATCACATAAAGTATCCATCCACTTCTATGGCCTTGTGCCGAGGACTTAGTGTGTGTATGCATTTTCAGTACCATGCCTTGTCCTGCTCAAGTAGCCAAGTTCTCACTGCATGAATCACAATGTCATAAATCTCTAACTTTATACTGCATATACCGTTCTTCAGGACATAAAACAGGTGGAAATATTGGGATGATAGACTGGGGCTGTTGGGTGGATGAGGTAGCACTGTATAACCAGATTTTGTGATGGATTCCTGAGTCTTTAAAGTTGTGTGCAGCCTTGTATTGTCATGTTGTAGCAAGCTTTATGTTGGATTCTTGTGGCCGAAAATGTTTGAAAAGTTTCCCGAGTCTGTCAATGTCCTGACATACGTGTCACAGCTGAGTGTCTCCCCTCCTGGCATCACATCCACAAGAATCACTCCCCCACAGTACCAGAAGACAGCAAGCATGACCTTGAAAGTTGACCAAGACTGTTTGGCTTTTTTCGTCCCATAAGATTCCAGCTCATGCCATTCCATGGACTGCTTTTTGTCTGAGATTAATACAATGCATCCAAGTTTCATCTGCTGTAACAATGTGGAATAAGAAGGGCTCTCCCTTAGCTTTAAAATTTGCCAACAGCTCAGAAGAAATGGCATAACTCTTGGTTTTGTAGTCGACCCTCAGGTTCTGAGGGGCCCATCATGTGTACATCTTCAAATGTGCGATCAAAGATGATATGAGTAGCACTTCCTTTGCTGATTGAAAGACTACATGCCACCTGCTGTGTTGTGATGCAATTATCCTCTTAAGTAATGCATCAGCAAGTTGCAGCACATCAGGGCTTAAGAGCTGTCATGGGAGAGCCTGAGTAAGACTAATCATGGAGCTCTTCTTTTCCTGTTTTGGAAGCCATCACTCTTTCTTGCATTGACCATCAATGGTGCTTCTGTTGATTGCAGCACTTCCACACACAGTGAAGAGACATTTGTGAAAGTAACCCACAGATTCTTTCTTGACAAACATGGAATTTTATCACTTCAAATTATTTGTAACATTTTATTATCTGACTCCACTTTGAAGCATTTCTGCAGTCGTTTGTCTGAGGTCTTTACAACTTTGTATGTAAAGGCTGGTAACTTTTAAGTCTGTATCACCAAAATATCACATAACTAGCTTTGTTATGGCTAATGAAAAAACATGGAGCCTTGCTTATTACTTTTTTGGCAGCCATTGTATTGGTTGAAAATGTATGAAATACAAAGAAAATTGTTGGTTCAGTACAAAGATTCTGTTTAACTTATCACCAACACTATCCATTTTTTTTAAATGATTGGCTGCAATGTCTAACCATAATCTTACTTGTTTTACAGAGAATCTGTTGCCTTTTTCTATGCATTCAAAACTGCTTCTTATGAAAGCAGCAGCATCTCTGATTCATAGCAACTTATTTGCAATTTCTCTTGAAAAACAAATGTCTTCAGGAATCCACAGCATGAAAACTCAAGAGGAATGGGATATGGCGAACAGAGAGGTCATCCTTGGGGTCCTCCACAACCAATTTAACAATATTAATGACAGCAGTTCAAGTAGTCTATTGCTTGTTGACCACAGAAAGGTTGCATTCAATCACACTGTAGCCACATGTTTAATCTCACCACCCAGGAAGGAACTTTCCACTAAAGAAATGGTAGGCTGTTCTGTACAAAATTGAGGTAGTAATTTGCGAGAAGGAGTGGGGGGTCCTTTAACTTCATACCAAGTAAATAAAAATTATTGTAATCAATCAGCAACATTCCTTATGACTTCTCAGTTTTCACCAGCAGTTCCATAATGGTCAAGAATTGGACACATTTATTTTTTAAGTGTCATTTAATGTTGTTGTCAGCTGCAAATATTGCAAAGCACATGTGATGGATGATGGGTATGAAGCACTGTGAATGATACTGATGGGGAAAACCAAAACATTCATAAAAAGACATGGCCCAGTGCCATTTTGTCTACCACAAACCTCACATTTCATTCACAGTAACTTTATGAAGTCTGACAGATATTTCAAAGGACACCTTATGTAATGGCATATGATACAAATAATGAATCATGATCATGAATGATGAATTGCATATTTTAAGGTACTGTAACAGAATTTCACCTGGCCAAAAAGAGGAAAATCATGGAACAAACAAATAACCTTGCAAAATATGAAAACGAAGCATACTGAAGATCCAAACTGTTTAATCAAAAAGCCTGTTAACAAACTGGCTGCCACTTAACAAACCCAAATGTTCATTGCTGTGTTCACAAAAGGCTGCCATTCACTGGATACCAACTTCAGCCACACAAATTCAGTTCACATTATCACAATCTATTTCTTTTTAATACTATAAAATCACCTACACATACTCTCCCTAGTGGTCTCTTCCTTCACACTGTATGACTGAAAATTTAGAATGAAAAAGGATGAATAGGAACTAAGTCAAAATACATCACATAACATATTCTTATATAAAAGTACACACATACCATATTTATTCAGAAAGTTTTGCCTGTCACCACTACTCATAAGTCTCAAAGCAGGTGGGACTGTAAACATTATGTAGATTACTGCTGTAACAGGTTCAAAGTGTTATAAAATAGAACTATCACACCACTCTGACATTTATTTCTCATATCCTCATCTCTCTCCCTTTAGAAACTTCTGCGGTTCTCAGTCAAACTGAATTTAATTATACTGAGATTTAAACTCCCACATGAATACAAACAAACAAACAAACAAACCAACCAACAAATAACAAGTCAGTGTTGAAAATCACAATCAGCAACAGTTCAACTGAACATATATCACAAGTGAATCATGACCACTTGCACGCTGCTACTAGTAAGAGAAGATTAAACAGCCATAGCTCGGCTCACATGGCACTGGTGATAACACAAATGCAATTTGAGCAGCCCAAATGCACAAACAAGTTGAGACGGTACATTCTGAAATCCAGTGATAAAATAATCCTACCACCATGAATTATACATGATGGGGGGACTTGTAATGTATTCATCTGCCTAAGGATAGGAAAGTGTTGTATGCTTTTGTAAAAACAGTAATGAGCCTTTGGGTTCCATCAAACGCAGGAAGTTCTTGACTAGCTTAGGAACTACTAGTTTCCCAAGAAGATCATTGCTCCACAGCTATTAAAGGAGTAACACTGTATCTGTGCATGCCAGGATGGCATATTGGCCGGGGGGGGGGTTATAGCTCCTCCCATTGGCACTGGAGGTAAGTGGTCAGGTTCACGCCCTGGCAACTTTACTCTTGGACAATATCTTCCAGTACCCACTGGATGAAAGGCTGGGTGGGCCCTACATCCAGCCTAAGTGTTAAGAGGAAAATCTACTCCTGCCTGGAATTAAACCTCAGATGTAGCCTAGCCACCCTGGCTACATTTGTTAGTTGGCTGTATTATACATATGGTGATTACCCTTGGGTGCTGTGAGATGGACATCAGAGCTTGTTTTTGTATGAGATGAACTGGGTTGACTGCTGGCTAAACTTGCTGGTCCACTTGCACTCTGTGCTCCTTCATGGTGACAACTTGACTGACCACACACCAGATGTGCCATGTCCAACTGCAGTGTATCCAGAACGCTACTACCAGTCACTAGAGTACGTTGTCCTGGGTGACACCCTGGTGAAGGTTGAAACCCAGACCCTAGGCCTTGAAAATACATAACAATAATTATGAAAGCAACAATAACAATGTTGTTGTTGTTGTTGATAATGATGATGATGAAAAAGATTAAGAAGGAGAAAGAGGAGAAGAAGAATAAGGACAAGGAGGAGAAGAAGAAAAGAAGGAGGTGGAGAAGAAGAAGAAGGAGAAGACAGAGGAGGAGGAGGAGGAGGAGGAGGAGGAGGAGAAGAAGAAGAAGGAGAAAAATAATTAACTTTACAGCTATTCATTACCTATGACAATGTTGCTGTCATCATCACTTCCATCATCTTCTGGAACTTGCAACTGCATTGCGTGGTAGACACAAAGGACCAAAATGCATGGTGTCACACCCCACAAGACCAAAAGCTTAATATTTAATACTGTGAGAACCTCAAATATCAATAAAATCTGTGTTCCCTTATGGACAACGAAGGACAATGACCTCCCACTGTGATGAAGACGACAAGAATATTGCATCTACCTATGAGTTCTTTTACATGTACCTTCATTTGAATATAGGGAAATCATCTCATGTTTGCAAATAAAAGATAAATGCATAAAAAATAAAATAACATTAAACAATCTGTAAATGCATAAAGTATCAATATGAGTGATCAGGAAGCAGTAATTGTTACACATTCATCCTTCGTGTTTTGCCTCCATGAGGACAGCCACATGGCTGGCTGTAACACGTAGGAGATCACTGTGCATACAACTGTTTTGAATATACTCGTGTGTGTTTTATTGGTACTATGATTGTATATAACCTATTAAAGAATGAATTATGGATTATATAAAAAAGAATTCAATTCTCTTCTTTCAAAATGATTGTACTAGAGATTGTGGATGAGTTTTCAATGTACATTTCACAATAATCAAACACCCATCAGACATGAATTATATGTGCAACATACTTACTTTGCTGCTAAAAGTGAGGTGGGGTGGGGGGTTAATCCACCAATGACATGTTTCAAGGTATATTACGGCAGCCCGAGGTTGCTTTGGGCATGGGTAACTTGTGGTTACCTGGTACAAACTAATTTCAGGGTCGATGCTCTTTCATGTATGATACTACTGCTGATATGGACCAATTATATGTAATCACAGATATATGTAATTTATATTCCTGTACCACATTCTTCTTCAGATAAATAGGTACACCCACTCATTTACAAAATGTAATTATAATGACTGTAAAATATGTTTGCAATGGAACCTCTAAAAAATTCCTTATGCAATACCACCAATTTCATATCACCTTTCATGGCTGAATCTTTTCAATAAGTTTTCCTGCTTAATAGGCTCAATCTGTTTACCCATTTTTAAACAACTGAATAGTGTGACAATGCACATATTCTCTGAGTGGGTAGAGAGAGAGAGAGAGAGAGAGAGAGAGAGAGAGAGAGAGAGAGAGAGAGAGACAGAAGAGAGCATTCAGACACACTCCACACTTGAGCGCACTGTTAAAGTGACAACTGTTTATTTGATTTTGATGGAATTTGATACAGGAGGTACTCACAAAAAAGTATAGGCCAATATCAGTTTCCTCAAAATTAGTCCAGTGACATACTTTATGTGTACTTAAGGGCATAAATGAATTTCTACCTGTACTTCACTTACTTGTTGACCATTTTGAGTGAAAGCACATCATGCCATTCAGCTATGAGTTTCATTCCAATCCGCACAGTGAAAGTCAAATTTTACTTAAGAACGTAAATGGAATTTTGCCTGCAATTTCCTACATTTTTCACTTAACTTGGAAAACACTGGGTACAAGAGATGTCCTCAAAATTTACTAGATGACTATGAAACTGATCAAAATTGTGGTCGTAAAAGCCATACATCACTCAGGCATATAAATGAATTTCTTTTCATACTTTTCCCACTTACTGTCCAATTTGGGTGAAATTTTCTATGACAGATCTGTACATGTTGCTGTTAAACAACTGTTTCATGAAAATCAGCGTAGGGAAGGCCATACCTCTCTCAAGAGTGCACATGTAATAACATTTATATGTATACCTTGAAACCATGTGACAATTTGAAAGGAAAGAATGCCTTGGTAAAATAAGTGTACTATGTCATGGAGTACGCCATCTGCAGTCTTGTTCGGTAAGTTTTTACTAAAAATATAAAACTTCTATGCAACTGTCATAATTGAATGATTCTTACTAGCTGTACTGTAGCATGATGTTGTCCACGGTGATGACTCTGAAATACTTGAATTATTTCGGTCTTGCATTTCAAACAGATGGAGCAGCATGATTTCATCCTCTAGGCTATCTGACAGTGTGTTTCTTGACACCCTAGTATAAAAACATTGAAGCAAAGTATAAGATTTTGGAGAGTGTATTATTACAGGTCTCATCACATACATGGGGCAGTCAGAAAGTTATGCCTCTGATTTTTTATCTCTGTACATTCATTTTTTTATGACAATAACCACTACAAAAGTGAGTCCTTGGACATTTTTGATCATATTCTATTAGGTGCAACTGTTGTGCTTGACTGATGACAGCACCACAGTTGATTCTAAAATGGCAGAAAATGGCATACAGATGAAACAATAAACAGTGACAAGAATTTTCTGTTGTGATGGCGAGAAGCCAACTTGTATTCAAGTGTGCTCAAAACATATGGTGAAGCTTTCATAGATGTGAATACTATATGACAATGCATAAGAAACATTAAGGAAGGCGAAACAAGGGAGAGGCACTCCACGACAAACCATGATGCGATTGTACTTGCACTAAAGTGATGCCTTACAATATCCACTGGCTTGAAGAACTGATCAGCAGTGACCATCAAATAATTACAGATGAATTATGCTTCAATGTATCCATTAGTAAGGGCAGTGTAATCGCAATTATTGAAGAGCTTGGCTATTCCAGTGGGTTGGGTAGCGTAGTCGGTATAGCGACTAGCTATGGGCTGGACGGTCCGGGGGATCGAAACCTGGTGGGGGCGAGATTTTCCGCACCTGTCCAGACCGGCTCTGGGGCCCACCCAGCCTCCTATACAATGGGTACCGGGTTTTTCTCGGGGGTAAAGAGCGGCTGGGGTGTGACACTGATCCCTTACCCCCTTCTAGTGCCGCGGTCATGAAAGAGTAGAGCTATACCTCTATTTCCCCTATGGGCCGTACGGCCTGTACAGAGCCTCAGTGCCTGTACAAGGGTGAACTGTACACTTTACCTTTGGCTATTCCAAGGTCTGAGCTCAATGGGTGAAACAAATTCTGACTGTTGCACACAAATGATAAAGACAGCAATAACCATGGATCTTCAGCACCAACACAACACTGGAGATTAAGGCTTACTTTGCAGTTTATCATACCGGATGAAACCTGGGTCCACCATATTAAACCCAAATCCAAGTGGCTATCGAAATAATGGTACCATATGACATCCTCAAGGAAGAAGAAAATCACAAAGTGCAAAATCAGCTGGAAAAATCATGGCATGAAAAACATCTTAAATTTAAAAAAAATTATTTTCTGTGCTCAACAAATTTTAAATAAACAATTCAAATGACATTACTTTTTTTAAAATTCAAGATCTCTGTTAGGAATGACTATTGTGCTAGCTTACCCTGGGCTACGCAACCTGTTCAAACACCATATCTCTAAGTACATCAGCTAATCTGTTTCAAAGAGAATGTACATGCTGCACTGTTATTCACAGGCCAGGCTCAGAGCCTTCTATTACTGTGATAGACTCTAACAGCTGAGAACTGACACCTCCAGCTGCTACCAAATCATAACTATCGGTAAGTTTCAAACAGATTCAAAAACACTTGTCCTACACAAGTTTGACAGTTTGCAACAGGAGTGTGTTAATGAGGTGACAAATATTTAACCTTCTCCACTGTCTCTTGTCTGTTAAAATCAAGTAACATTTCAGCTACTGTGAGAAGTGAGGTTCTCACAGCAGCATTACTAACAAACAAGACTTCTGGGATGTGACACAGTGTCAAGTTTTAATAATTTAATAAAAATATTAGTCACATCTCAGAAGATTTGAACATTATATCAGATTTCAATCCATGAGACACAGAAAACCCAACTCCTAAAAACCCAAAATATTAATTTCATAATTCTTGTACTTTACCTGATGAGGGAATGACAGTCTATTCCCAAAATATATGTTTTAGCAAAAAGGAGTTGATGAAAGAAGTCAAATGGCTGTTATCATCTCACTTACCCTGCATGTCCAATACTCTCATTTGCCAATGCATCTTGTTCTCCAAAGAGAACTGGCTGAGCAGCCAACGAATATTCTACATCATTTTCTCCTACAACAGGAAACACACACACACTGTATTACTTCAAAAGCTTGAATAAAAAACTAAAACAATATTCAGTATGTCACTTTCCTTACAGTAATTGATATGTGAAATTAAAATAAACTGAAGCTTCGGCATATTGTGGGAGTGAAAACCTTCACACATTGTTCAAACACTTCACAATATCCTGAGTTAAGTTACATACTGCTACAAATTAATCACTCAAAAACACTACATCCAGTAATCTGTTTTCCTGCATTAAAAGGTAAAGTAATCCCACTACAGGCCTAGTGGCCTTTGGGGTTTCTGGTAGGTTAAGGCTCCAGAATTTCTAGACACTTGGCACATGAAGGTGGTAAGGTCGTCACCCTTACGCACCGGCCGTCTTTACCCCCAGGAATATCCTGGTACTCATTTTTAGAGGCTGAGTCGACCCCAGGGTACATGGAACTGTCTGATGCCCCGGAAAAAATCCCCAGTGACCGGGGATCGATCCCGGGACCCTCCGACTAGTAGTGCAGTGTTTTCCTGCATTAACAAGAATATTATTTTGACCAGTGAATACTAAATTACCAGAAACATCAATAAGTACAACATATATATATGTTTTACTGATTGATGTTTCTGGTAATTTAGCATATGTTCACATACATACATATCTATATATACCATCACAACTGACTCACTCGTACAGAAAAATAAGACTCTAAAATAATTGCATAATCATTAACAAATGTCATCCTCATAAGTTCTCAAGCTTTCCACCCTGTTTGTCATCTGAAGGCTTCCCAACATCTTTTTCAACTTCCAAAGAAGCCTTGTGGCCACATGACTACTTTCACTTTGGTCAGATGTTATGCCTTGAAATAAAGCAGTCAGTTTTGATTGTCAAATTGCAACTTTTCAGGTTACTAATATATGCAACAGGTCAAGTGTTAAAATTTTTTTTTATATCTGATTTACCTTTAAAGAAGTATCCAACAACACAATCAACATAATCATACATAATTATTACATTTACAAAGAATAAACCGATAAACCTGTTCAACTCTACCAATACACATTGCAAATTTATGAGGGAAATTATGGCTACATATTTCAGTTTTTCTGTCACATGCACTGGACTCAGGACAAGGATTTAAATTTCAGTCTGACTATATGTTTGAGCTGCGGGACATAAGAATTATAGCACCATAAAAGCTTTTGCTGCCCGCACCATGAAGGTGTATAGGAGAGTAGAAGAATATCTCCAATCATTCCCAACTCTGCACTAAATGGAGTTCAGTGGTCAGCTTCACACTCCAGCCACTTCACCCTAGGAAAGAACCCTGATACCCATTGAATAAGAGGCTGTGTGGGCCGCCAAGCTGGTCTGAACACTTTTGAAATGTTGTATATTGTTGACTTTGCTCCAATCTGTGCATTCTGGCAGATTTTACAATGCCAGAGGTTCATCTGGAGGTTGCTCAACACAAAGAGTTTCTAAGAAAAATATGCCACTGATAGCGAGAAGGATAAGAATACAACGTGACATGACTTCCACCTCAAAGACAAAACCCTCACAACAAAATACGAACAGCAGGATTCTTGCAGAGTGTACCATGCTGTATGATATAACAAGCTTTGTTACATGTTGAATCAGGTATGAGGAGGAAATAAAAATGGCTAAGCTGACACACAAGGTCTGCAGCGTTTATAATACTCTGCATATTGATGGTAAGTGTTAAAATGGAATTATTTCTTGCCTGTTAATGAACAGAAGTCATCATTCCTCTTTGCACTCAGCACTGTCAGAGATATGCGTTGAAATGTACTAACACGAATTGGCTTTCCGTACAATAAGAACCAACAGGATGCACTATTTACTTTCAATTTATTTCAATAATTAACCTCTACATGTTTCGAGCAGGCTTACTGCTCATCATCAGGAGGTACTATTCTGTATATACAGCAATTGGTATATGTCATGCGTTTATGTTGACTGGCCCTGCCAACGCCAGTCAACATAAACGCATGACATAGACCAATTGCTGTATATATGGAATAGTACTTCCTGATGATGAGCAGTAAGCCTGCTCAAAACATGTAGGGTTAATTACTGAAATAAATTGAAAGTAAATAGTGCATCCTGTTGGTTCTTATTGTACAGATATATCACGATGCATGGTCAACAAAACATTAAATAAATTGGCTTTATTATGATAAAAAAACATCAAGGAAATACTTTTACAATTTTAAATCCTGTTTTAAATTTTTTAATGAAGAATACATTCTACAATAATTTCTTAATTTGTCCATTTCTGGAGTTTCCTGACCTTTACTTCATGTTCAAAAATATATTTCAATTTCTGATGCATTTCTTGAATTTATGACTGTCTTGAACTGTGTTCAGGTTTCACCTTTAGACCAGACAAGTTGCCGTAGGTTTCAAGGATAGAAACTGTTGCACTGAATGCCATGCCGTCTTCTGTTACTGGCAACTTAAGGACACAGAATTCCTTAAAAGAACTATCCAACCAATTAAATATAAAATAAAATAATCTTGAAATACTGATTCTGCTGGAAGTTGATCCTGGTCACATATAATACGACAATAAGGATAATGACTTTGTAAGAGGCACCACAAAAAGCATGCTTAATTTCCTACAAAACAGAAATGATTCCACACAATTATCTTCTTTGGTTCAAACATAATGGCAGTTTTTCTTAACCAGTGTGCAAAAATTTGAATGCCTTGGCAGGTAAAATGTCGGTACACAGCCCCTACAGTTTCCTTTTAAATCTCATCAGATAAAGATAAGAGGATACACTTTTCAAATGTTCCAGTCATAATGTTTAACTGTATACATGCAACACCTCCTGCATGCAAGGGTTTTAAAGTTTTCTAGCATAACTAAACAGGAATTACAGAAGGCAAACTGTCAGAAATTGACATAAATAGCATGATTATTTAACACTGTGATTTGAAGCATTGAACATTGTGTCCTAAGTCATAAGACACAGATTTTACCCATGTTAGATCAGTCACAATAACACTTCACTTTGTGTTTCCATGATACTGGCAAAGCTGTGTTAACCCTTAGGTGACTAACGTCATATATATATGGAGCACCCATTCTTGATGTTTCTAGATCACACACAACGACGCAGCACAGTCGGTAGGACTCCTCTGGACGAGTGATCAGCTCGTCGCAGA
>Ga0268261_10001749_pt1 | contig 15218 bp, 10 predicted proteins | sample TergutNc150P1_FD_190353 | JGI IMG/M metagenome (GOLD analysis project Ga0268261, IMG submission 190353) | Nasutitermes corniger P1 segment gut microbial community from laboratory colony in Florida, USA - Nc150 P1 (SPAdes) (version 2) | ecosystem: Host-associated > Arthropoda: Insects >... | reverse complement strand
TATATAATCATCAAACGGATTAAACACCAGGAACAATGAACAACACACAAGCCAATAAAATAAGCATCAAAATTTCTGGAATGCATTTTAATCCTGTGATTTCCCATATGGTTTATGTCACCCAGTTCTTACCGCTACCGAACGCTAAGTATAGCCACAGTGTTTTGTTGTACTGAGGGATTATAAGGAAGGAAGGAAGGAAGGAAGGAAATAGATGGGGAATATACTGGAAGAGAGGAAAATTTTAGGAGATGCGGAGACAGTAGAAACATGAGAAGTTGTCTTTAGTCACAGTTTAGTCAATTCCACATCATAAATTGTGTAACTTACCACCACCAATAATCTTTTTCATTGTATGTTTATGTGGGTTATCAAGGCAAACTCCTTGAACCAGCGACAGTGAAAGACGTGACGAAGAATTTGCAATAGAACAACATAGATGTCAGCCAGTTGATGGATTGGCCGAAAGATTACTGCCAGCAGGCAGAACATTCAACAGAAGAATTAGGTTCCACATAGAGACATTGGCATAGGAAATGGAATACAACCTTCTGCGATTTTAAAAATTTTGGATAACTGAATATATTCCCTGTATGCAATATGTTTTGGAAGAATTAGAAATTATATATAATTGGCTTAAATATCACACATGCAGTTTCCATTACCTCACATTACGTCTAACAGTAGAGATTAAATTTTATAATGGAATTTATCCTGCAGTCAGTTATCTCAGTGTATATAGTGACCAGCCTACGGTCTGGACGAACGTGGTTCGGTACCCATTATTGTGTAAGATGACTTTCTCTTGTCCAATCTGTCCTTCAAGTTTATCACGCAATGTCTTGTATTCAGTAGGTACGGGTGGTCATTTCCGTGGGAACTATCCGTCGAACGTTGAAGTTAACGTCACTGGTCCATCTATTTCCGTCGTAGCGAATGCGTGGATGTATACCTCTCTTGCACAGTTCTCAACCACGTTATTTAGTTTTTCGTAGGGATGAAACGATCTGGCCTGCTCCAGTTCCAGGCTGTAATTCTCGAAGATTGTACATCATTTTCTACACTGATTAGCCCTCAAACGCCACGTAGAAAATTTATGTACTGCACGTTTTTTACATCTAAAATCTCTAAAGTAATGCTAGAAATTACTTATATCAACAAAGACAATTAAGTTAGAAATATATTTTTCCCCCATTGTAATATTGTGCGTACCGCTAAGGCCTAGGTAAACCAGTTCTTGGCGCTGACAAACGCTATGTATAGCGTCGCTGTATATTTGTACTAAATGTGTATAATGGTGGAAATAAATATAGTGACATATTCTGTGTTTGGGTAATTCTAGGGGGAGATGCGGTAAGATATAAACATTAGAACGTTTTTAAGCATATATTTGTACGGAATGTCTGCAAGAAGGGATGGAAATATAGCGAAATGTATGAGAGGGTAAAACCTGGATTGAAATGTGGAGACTGTAAAAGGTTGGGAACTTTGCCTTATTCAAAGGGCAGTCAATTTCACATTAGTGAAGCTGACATTCAGAGGGTCGTGCATTGCGATATATTCTTATAGCAAAATCTAAGGAGTTGCACTATTTCACAAATGTATTTTGGTAAATTTATCTACATGTTTCGGACAGATCTTCTGTCCATCATTTGGTTAGTAGTTAAATTGTGAAATTCTGTGTTACATAAAAAGGTTAATGTAGTAAAAATATACCAGAAAATGCAATAAGTTCTACCCTATATAGTAAAGATATTTATCTATATACTTAGTTATGTAGACTGTCTGCATGCGAATTCAGTATCGAACTGGTTTATTTATGTTGTTGTTGGGGTATTGATCGAATGGTCTCGTGGGACGTGACGAATTTTAATAAGGTCATGGTGTTGATGACGGTGCCCCATCAAAACACCTTGACCTTATTAAAACGCATCAACAAAACTTCACTATTTTACCATACGAACAACTATATATAAAAAATACAACTAACACAGCACCTTATTTCAGAACAATTCATAGTTGAACATAATCACATGTATCAGCTGATCCATAACACATTCAATATGTCACTTTCCACGACACCAGACGATAAATACCCCAAAATAGACACATCTAATCCAGTCCGATCCTGACCCCGCTAGCAGACAGTCAAACTTACTAGCTTAGTAAACAAAGAATTTTTCAATATGGGCATAACATATTGCATTTTGTTAAATATTTTTACTATTTTATCCTTTTTGTATAATATAGAATTTTAACTAAAACCTGTTTCACACTTTACCTACAAAACCCATGTATATACACTAGGAAATTTACCCATCTTTAAACTTCAGCATGACAAGTACTTATTGCTGTGTATACAGATTTCAGACTCACGATGATGGACAGTAGATCTGTGGGAAACATACTGAACTCTTTACCAAAATAAATTTGAGAAATATTGAATGTCTTCAGCTCTTATTATAAAAATACATAAATGTAGTTTAAATCTTACGACCGGAGATAATCTCCTTGCAGTGTCTGTATATGTGGCGTATCTGAGCAACCGCCATGTTGAAACGACAGTGAAAGACGTGCTGAAGGATTTTCAACATAAACATAGACGTCAGCCAGCTGGTGGATTGGACGGCAGATCAATGTCAGCAGGCAGAATCGTCACAAAAAGGACGAGGTTCTGCAATGACACATTCTGCGATTTTAAACATTCTGTACAACTGAATATCGACTTTGTATGGAATATGATGTATCAGAACTGCACACTGTACGTAACGCTCTAAAAATGACAAATTCTCTTTCATTTTCCTCACTGTTAGCCTAAAAGTGGAAACCAATTGATTCAACGAAATTTAATTTGAATCGACGTAGCTCAGTGTTCATGGCGAGTAGCCTACGGTCTCTAGGAACATGGCTCAGGTCTTGCTGCATATTCGGTACGTAACAGTGGTTGTTGATGTGAGGAAAGTATGGCGAGGTTTTGAATTTAAAGGCACATCTCCAACTGATGCCGTCGCAAAGAATGTGAGGGGGTATACGGCTACTGCATAATATCCTCTCACGGTACTTGGTTTAATGGAGCACAGAAACCTACTGGTCTTCACCAGTTTTACAGAGTACTTTGTAAGATTATTTGACAGTTGCCGACGGTGATTAGTGCTATAAGTCACAGTGGTTATTGTGTACCTCCATGTTTGCTACTGGGAAACCCCGAAGGAAATGCCAAGTAATAGTCTTGATATGGGCGTCGGTTTCCATTGGGGCCCCGCGTTTTTGGAAACATGGCGGGACACTTCTTACCTAGGGCCTTTGAGGAAAGGGGATAGATTCTCTATTTAGGGCCATTTATGAGGAATTTGAGGGATACGTAAAAAGGCCCAGAAAACGTACAGCTTTCCACATAGGGGCAACTGTTGGGCAATATAGATGGGATTTGTTTTTCTGGGACATTTTTAGAGAGAAAGTAAAATCATATCTGGATTTCTTTTTCTTGGCACAAGAGGATATAAAGAGCTGAAGTGTGTTCATCACCTGGAAATTCAAAAGGAACCGAGCTCCCCTGAGCTGACATCAGATTGTGCCCGTTTATTAGGCTCAGGTGTATCGGGATCGTAACAGTTCGAAAACAAATGCAAATAAATAAATAATCTAATTAATTAATAGACACACATAAATGGATAAATGAATAAATAAATAAATAAATAAATAAATAAATAAATAAATAAATAAATAAATAAATAAATAAATAAATAAATAAATAAATAAATAAATAAATAAATAAATAGGTAAATAAATAAATAAAAATAAATAAATAAATAGTAAATAAATAATCAAAAATAAATAATTAATATATAAATAAATTGGGATTCTAACCCGCAATGCCAGGAAGTATACTGCCGCACAAGACCACCGTAGAACTTAAAGCCACCGAAATTGTCGTAGCCACATAGCATTATGCCACTGCATCTGTGCTGACACACTGACGTAATTAAAGATAGATATTTTGGAGTTATTATAGACAGTGACAGTTACAAGAAGAAAGATTTTGGTTTTACGCACATGAAATTAGAAACTATTGATTTATAAGATAGAAAGATTTGTCACTATTTGAATCAGAGTAACGGAAATTAATCTTACGATATTTGACTCTGTGTAATCTGGTAGATATGTCTACTTTTCTGCACCAAAATATCAACTTCCTAAAAAAACTGCACGATGTCACCTGACAGAAAAGAGTAACTTTTACATTAAGCCTATTGTCCTATCTCACTATCACACCCCACTAAATATGCCTGTGTGAGGATGTGAACTGAGGTCTAAGAGTCCTAATACTAGTATTTAGTTTTGGAAAACGTAAAGCGTGAAATGAAATTTTTAGAGGTTTGGTGTGGGTGGGTAGAGTTGACTGAAGTTGATCACAGGAATTTTCGGGAGTTATAGGGTGGACCTAAAAGTCAGTCATTTAGTAAAATATAAATTAATGTACATTTATTTATTAGTGACTGAATTTACAAGACGCGCATTGTACGTACAACGACACTTTCAGGCGTATCCGCCTAACCATTTTTGACATCCAAAAGCAGTACGTATTTCATATCCTCATTGTACGACTGAAGCATTTGTTATCCTACATGCATAGCGCAACACCGCAGCGTTGTATTATATTTTATTTGTGTCCTGTCTATCTTCAATATATATTCGTATTATCGTAAAAACAAAATATTGCTGGAAAAAATTTATTAACACAAAATATGTTTTGATTTTCTCAAAACATTTGTCTGCAACATGTGTCATTAGAAGCAGAAATCAACCTGATATAAAGTTTAATGTGCACAAAACCTCGAGACAAATTTTCCGTTCGGGAGGATATACAGAGAGGCAGAAGGCACTTCAAAACAGCTCCAAATGAACAGAAATGCTGCGAAAAATCAAATTTCCTTAGAGACAGAGGAGCTGATATCACCTTGATATCTGTCATCTCGAAACAGATATACACGCGGTCGATTGGCTGACACAAAAATCCTAAGGATTCTTTTTCTTGCAGTTTGCAAAATTCCTTTACCACTGCACAAGTATATATAGGTACGAATTTTAGGATATGAAAGGAAAAATGAAGAAGGAAATTTAAGGGAATTTGGTTTGAATCTAATATCAAATAGTGTCTGTGCACTTGCTTGAAACATTCTGTCCACCCAGAAGTTTGAACATGAAATTTGGCGCAAAAAATTGAAGAAAATTTGTACTGACTTGAAAACGACATTCAGGCTGTTGTCTGAGTTCAGTAAATGAAAGCAGATATATAATAACTGTGTGTCACTGTGTTTATTGTGCGAAGGGAAAGAAGGGGCAAAGGCTGATTACATGTAAGTTGTTTTCATGAGTTACAAGAATTGAAACCAAAATGTTGCTGATTATCCTATTGGGTCTAATCGCCAAGTTAATGTTGGTTTCCAGCTACTGCGACATTGGAACTCAGGACGTGAAGTATTTTGATTGGTATAAAGTATGAATTACTTTATTGACATGATTTTTGAAACAAGTAGATTTTACTACTGCTGCTTTGGTTTTAAATTTATTTTTGGTTTCATTAAATATTACTCAATAATATGATATACATATTAACTGCAATTGGATTGTCACCAGGTGGTAGTACACATTTACACACAAAAAATATATAGAAAAACACAAATAACAAGCGAACAACACAAATAAAAACCAATGTAGAAGAGTGCGGGCGGTGCCCCGTCTTTGCGAGTTTTACCCCGGTATTTGCCTTACAACTAAGGAAAAAGTATGGAAAAACCTCAGTCAGGGTAAGAAAATTCTCAGTCAGGTTAAAAAAACCGCAGTCAAAATACAGTACAAATATTACTAAAGACATCCACACATTACAAAACCCTCACAAACCCACACATTACAAAACCCACTTATAAACCCACACGCGCAAACACACACTACAAAACAATATAAAACCACCACAGTACAAATTAAAACAAAATGCATATAGGAAAAGCAAGAGTATCTATTTTTTAATGTTTTTAATCCACAGGTATAGCACACCATTTTTAATCCACAGGTCTAGCACACCATTTTTAATCCATAGGTATAGCACACAATTTTTAATCCACAGGTATAGCACACCATTTTTAATCCACAGGTATAGCACACCATTTTTATTCCACAGGTATAGCACACCATTTTTAACAGTACATTTACTTCAATTCGCTGCACTTCACCTCACTTCATTTCACAAAACATAAATACCCTTCACGGTAAACACCGGTTTAACCCCCTTCACTGCACTACACTTCACTTCGCTTCAATTCACTGCACTTTTTAGATAGTTTAGGACCCACTAAATTTCCCTTTAGTTCACCACGTTAATCACTCTCCTAACCCTCTTTCTAAAAGCACTTGGTTTACAGGGGAGAGTCCCTAAGATTTCTACAGGTAACCGGTTTCAGAGTCGGATGGTCCTATTCAGAAAGGAATATTTAACGATATCCGTCCTTTGCCTCCTGTTCCTGATTTTCCAGTCATGATCAATTCTGCTCAGATAGTTGGGCCGTTGTAATCTGTCACCTATAACCTTCCACGCTCGTTCACCAGAATACGCTTTGAAGAGAGCACATATAAGCGATATCTTTCTACGCTGCGAAAGTATTCCCAGTTCGATTCGCTCATATGATATGCAAATTTAGCCGCTTTCTTTTGCACCCTGTCCAATTCGTATATTTGTCCCTCCCTGTGCGGATCCCAGCACGCAGCCCCATATTCAAGAAACGGACACACTAGTGTCGTTTATGCTAAGCATTTGGTACCGCTATTTCCATTTTTGAGTGTACTCATTATGAAATGTAGTGCCTTCCAGTCCTCTTTCACCTCGTAGTTGACATGATCAGCCCAGCTTAAGTCGTTGGGAAGATTATTCCCAACTATTTGCAACTGCTCGCTTCAGGAATTAATTGATCCCCTATCTTATAATTTACTGTGTTCTTTACACCGGCCCTCGTAAAATCAGACTTACCTTTACTGAATGATTTATAAATAATCATTTGCTAATGATTTGAAATTATTCTCTCCGTTTCTAATTAAATGTAACGTCAGTAGATTCATGCAAAATATGAAAAAAAAGACATTAGTACACCTAATCACGATTTCAGGTAAGTTCGCAGAATTACAAAGTGTGAGTGTTTTCTCCACATTGTATGTCTTCCTGATTGTCACAACTCGCATTCTACACTTGAAATTTTCATGAAATTTAATATATGATTACGTTCCAGAAATGTGTGGAGTAAAACCAAGATCCTTTTAAATCTGACAAACATGTCTGGTATTTTATAAAAGGAATACTTGCAGTTATCATAATATCCCGTCAGTTATTCCTGAAATAAGAAATGATTCAAGTAAATTTGTTTAAAATCAAGAAGCACATTCTATTGTATTTTTAATTTTTCCGAAAAGACTGAGTATTTGAAATATTGTAAAATATACGGCAGAGGGAAAGAAGTCAAAAGTGAAAATATAATACGGTGCAAGACCTTGCATGCAACATAACAAGGTCCGCACACACACACACACACACACACACACACACACACACACACACACACACACACACACACACACACACACACACACACAAAGATTAATAAACACAAAATGCTTTTTAACAACAACAACAACAACAACAACAACAACAACAACAACAACAACAACAACAACAACAATAGTAAGGCGAACGAACTTCTTCGTTACGTTTTTAAGTACACTGTCTACTTTTTTTATATCCTTGAAGGAGATTTGAACCAACACTCCACTGCCAGCTGCTCGCCTTAACAGCTGATTCGAATCCCTCCCTACAACTGCATGTTCAAAAAACCCGGATTCAAACCTCTGATTGTATTAAACATAAAAAAAATAATAACTACTACACTTACAAACCGTTTTTAAAGAGGTTCCACTCTTCAGAAGTGTGTCACAAATTTCGGTTTCTTACAATTTACAGGTACTAGACCTTGGTACTGGCTTTTGCGCACCACCAACTACATTGACAACGACTTAGTGTGCCTTAAAACCGCATATGCACAACCTGAGGAAAATATTAGCCCAGTCACTGCCGACATGTATATCATCAGGGGGTTTCACAATATCCACTGTTTGTTTACTGAAGTTTTAATGTGGTAAATAGAAATAAAATATAAGGCGGAATTGCTGGTCACGTAATTGGATGGGCGATAATTGATGCGACGTTATATCGGGGTTTGATATGACATGATTTGATATATTTGGTAACTGCAATTTAGTTGACACACGGTGGGAGAAATGCAGTTCACATTTACACAAAGACAATAAGCAGAACAACACAAGGAAACCGAATGCACAGAACTCGACATACGTACATGAGAACAAAAATATATAAATATAAAAATAAATATACAAAATTTACAAAACTGAACAGACGTATACACGTAAATATATATAAACATGTATAGAACATAGTGAATGTAATCAAATAAAAATATTTTTCCAAATCTCGTCTGTAAATATTTTTACCCCTGCTGTCTTGTGATAGGCAGAAGTCACAAACTGTGCGGACATTAATTTACCGAATGTAACATCGATTGATGGAAAACGTAAAAGGTGTGAGATTATATTGCATAATGAAATAATATCCCTTTCCTATATAAACCTCTAAAATCAAAGCCAAACTCTCGTATTATTTGATTACACAGATGATATTAATAGTTCTCCAAAGACAGCACCAACATTGAGATCCAATAAACGGACATCCATTGGAAAACATAAACCTAAATGCAGTAAAACAAAACTTCCAATATTTCTGTCGGCAATTTATACGGCTTTTAACTTAGAATGGGTGATATTTAAAAATTAATTGAACACAGGGTAATTTTTGAAACTTTAGACGTAGAATCAGTAAAGCGAAAAATTTTTCATAGTATATAATTCCAGTTCTAGAAACCTCCATGTTATCTGTATTAATATATAGGTATAAATACATGTCTGACACTGTACTCCTGTAAAGAGTATTCATGTTTCAAGTAAGCCAAATTAAAGCATTAGTGCTAGTTAAATGTCTCATGAAATTCGCTAGTGTTTTCATACTGTGCAACAAAACACTAGGGATGGCATCACCTATAATTTTGGTATCTTTTTAAAAAGAGAAATATCGCGGTCTGCCAACATAAAATTAAGAGTTGAAAGCATGACACAAAACGGTAGACATTCATCTGTCTTTCTGCAAATGATGCGTCAGAAATTTCTGCATTTACACGGAAAAACCCAGAGAAGCATTCTGAAATTTGTGGAAAATTTAAATCGTTACTACATTCAAACCAACAGCTGGCACTCTAAATGAAGACGTGCCTGTCGCACGTACTGAGAAAACTTAAAAAAAAAAAATTGGATTCCCTACATTTTACACATAGCAATTTGTTTCTAATTCTCAGCTTCTTGTGCTCTACAGCAAAAACTGTAACTTACAGTGTATGACAATGCAACAAATTGAAACAGTACAGGACAGTGGGACGAAATTTACGGAGAACCAAGTAAGTTCAGTTTAAAATTTTGTAAAACAATACCATGAATTCACCAGGATAATGTAACGATAAAGGAACATACATCTTTTTATATAAACGCTAGATATGTTAGGAATAATAATATATTTTGAAAATTTCATTGGTCCTGTAAGACAAATCCGAATAAAATTCCTAAATCTATTTAATATTACACATATTTCTCGCTCTATGATAATTTGAACTAAATCCAGATGCTGAAGGCAGTACTTCCTGGACAAACTCTGAACTGAAATTCTTCTTTGTGACGTGGTTGGAGTCTTTGCTTAGGTCCACAGCTTTAATTACTCTATAATATCGAGTTGATCAAATTATGATAGGGGATATGTGTAGTGTGTATAGCAGGCAGAGTGAGGTTGAAGGAGCCTTAATAATAGAATGCGAGTAATCTAATTCGTTAATTTGATTTGCGGGACAAGGAAAATGAAGAGAGAAATAATGTAAGCAGGCTTAAGACATAAAATTCTTTTGTGAATGTTTTTATTTGGCACAGAATATAAAACAATCTGTGTTATTGGCTTTATTTATTTTTTAAATTAAAATATATTTTTAAAAAGAAATCTCTTTTTGAATTTCCTGTTTGAGTAATGTTTTGCTGTGTGTTGAATGTATCTTGTTTTCTCTCCTCACTTATGTAATCCACATAACAAGTTAACAGATAAGTGGTTGCTATAAACTTCTGCGCTGGGTGTTTAAGATGCGTATTTCTACACACACACATATACAAGAACCTGAAATCAGTTTTTCCTGTTCATCAACAGGAAACAGACATTTTATCCCAAACATTTACATATTCGCCAAAACCAAAATTATGGTGTTGTAATATTTTTCACAGTATGGTACTGATGAATTAGGAAACCATGATTTTCTTGCTCTCTTCTCGACTTTCCCAACCAGAACACTGAGAGTATCTAGCACATATTCTTTTATATTTTTCCACTTCACTTTGACAATCCCACTGTCACATCCATTGCACCGAGTTTCTCTTCTCGAGTATCCTTGCACTCTTTGTTTTTGAATATATAATTTCTCCAAATCCCATTGTGGACTTCTCATTTGGAACCTTCAGTCTGGTGCAGACCTTTGTAACTAGTAAACTGTGGTCAGAGTCAATATCTGCAACAGCCAGTGTCTGCACATCTTTCACACTGTTTCTGAATCGACGTTTCACATGTATGTAGTCTACCTCATGTTGATTCCGATCACCTGGTGCCTTCCAAGTGTGTTCCGCTTAGGGACACTGGCGTAAGTAATGGAACGCAACCTTCTGCGATTTTAAACATTCTGGACAACTGAATTTGTTTCTTGTATGCAGTGTCTGTTGTGCCAGAAATAGAAATTGTATATAATTGACTTAAATAGAACACAACTGTATCCTTCTCCCCGCTTACAACAGTGGATTAAGGCTAAAGATATATGGAAATTTTGTCTGAAGTCGACGAAGCTCAGTGTATCTGGTGAATAGCTTACGGTCTGGATGAACGTAGTTCGGTGCTCAGAATTTTGCAAGAAAACTTTCTTTTATCCAGTCCATCCTTTGTGGTTGTCACGCCATTGCTTGAATGCATTGCGTACAGGTTTTTCTTTCTGAGGTGGACTATCGGTCGGATTTTGAAGTTAAGGACACATCTCAGTCCAGTGCCTTTGCAGAGAATACGTTAACGTAAATTCTATTCCACATTAATCGAAAACGATATTTAATTTATCGTAACACTGAGAAAATTTTGACTGCACCAGTTCCAGGCTGAAATTCTCGAAGATTATCCGTCAGTTTCCACACTGTTTAGTCCTCTAAAGCCACCTGGAAACTTTATGTACCACACGTTTTATAAATCTACAAAATATAGATACTGCATCAGAGCGTATTTGTGTGTTTCATATGAGTCTCAGAACAGAGAGAATATATTTCCTAATACAGCAATAGCATTTTCCTTAATATAAAGGATATGGATTGTGTTTATTGCGCGGTAGGTCTGACTATTTATAAAATTCAGTGTACTTTAACATCTAAAGAAGTCGTTCTATTGCTCAGGCGGTTATTCGCAGACCTCTGAGAGCCGAGTCTTGGTTTCGGTTCGAAGATATTCCATCACTGATATGTTGTAAAATAATAGGTTTATTCTCATTACTTCGGTGCTACCCTGTCAGGATTATTCCGCACACTTTCTATACTCATCTTCACCTAATGTCTTTCGTACCATAAAAAACAGTCAAAACATATAAACTTTCAAAATGGAATGATGAGTTAAATATCTCGTAACCAGGCACATTGGAACAGATCATTTAAACCCATAGAATGAAAAGTAGCATAATTCTATTCTTTCTTTAACCTCAGTGCTAAATGAGTGTGAATGTCCTGTGCCACACACCGGAAAATTTGTCCCCGAGAAAGGGATAGGGTGCGAAAAGTACAGAAGGCTTGGTGCGCACCATGCCCAGTCTCTTGTTGTTGATAAACTGCTGTATACACAGTACACGAGTGAACGAACTGAATTCAGGAATTTTTGGTAAATAAATAAAACTTGGTTTTTGTACTCAGATATTGTGTTAACTTCTGTGTCTCTTCGTATGTCTGTCTGTCTATATCTCCTCAAAATATGAAAACGAACTGAGTTGACTCTATTCTTCATCTTTGTTGACACAGTGTTAGAGCGTAATCATCTGTTCAGTTTAATTTATGTCATTTGTCTAGACATTCACAAACAGACAGTACTTACTGGAGCCATTAAATGAATCACCTGTTTTCTCATGAGCATTTTCAGTATTTATTCAAACTCCTAAAACTTATATTATCCGCCATTCGCCTGCATAACAAAGACAAAAGTTTGAACAAAAAGAGTTCTGATATATGAATTTTTCATATCTATGTCCATCCTTGACATAGATATAATTTGTGATGGTATTTAAAGAAGAAGTATCATAAAATGCATCTTCGCAATTACCCAGCTTATGACAGCTGTTAACATACAATTTTGAATTTCACTTTAAAAGCCACACCGAGTTCGGAATTGTTTGAAATAAAACTGCGAGTAGAAACTTTAACGCCTGAAGACAACTTCAATGGAAGACAGACGACACGTTTACCTCAAAACTCTGTAAACAATGTCTTATACACTTAGATATACAGAGATCTGTCGTCAATTCGGATCGGACATAACAGAACAATCGATTTTTTTCGAGTCGAATTATGTCTTTAAGTATTTACAAATGTAGGACTTTCACTTCACTCTAGTGAACTCACCAAGTGCGACAGACACCAAGTGTGGATCTGCTGTGAATTTCTAGTCTGTATTCGCACTAAACGTGTGCAGCCAGTGAAGCATAAGATATCTTACAGACCATTGCATATTTGCCAAATTATGTTTATAAATTTACAAATTAATAATTTACTATCACACCTTACATGTGCCCCTGTAAAGGTGTGTTTGCTTTCGACTCCGGCAACTTATTCAGAAAAGTGCCCTATAAAGATCAGACAAGAGGCTAACAACCGCCCTTTCGAGGAGCTGCAAGTAAAGGCCGATTGCATTTCGAGTGCCTGGAAGTAAACTTTTGTTACTTTCTTTCTGTGGTGCTGAAGGCACATTCATGACTAGGGCGACTATTTTTGAGATTCCCAGATCACACAAAATTTGACACAGACAAATAAGTGTAGATCACATAACATTCTGTGACTGCATCTGTGATGACACACTGACGTAATAGAGTATGGGTAGGTCGAAATAATTAAACACTTTAAACGCCAAGTTAAATCCTATCTGCCATCTGATGGCATTGTTAGGAGCTCACCCTATTCTCCACGTTAGCAGGATAAGGGTTAAACACTAAAATTGGCACTAAGAAGGAAGTTGGTTTCACTCTACAGAAATCATCACCTAATTATTTCTGAAGTAAAATGTTTCAAATACATACTTTACATCACAGTGACTGAAATTCATTTGGATCATCTCCTTTGTGTCGTGTGAAATAGGGAAGTAACTAAAGTGCACAGATTGATTGATAAAATACATATATAGAAGAATCGTACATTATAGAACAGAGGAAGGTGAGAGTTTTTTGATTTGGAATTAATTGTTGGTTATGGTTGTTACAACAGACGGTGAAGGTGAAAAAATGTATGTGTTTTGCAAAGATCGGCATAGTTGTTTATAACTGTCTTATTTATAATATAAATGAGTGATATTTTATCATTAATTTACATCGGCTTAAATGTAAAGAAGCTCTTATGGTAGTCACATTTAAATAATTGCTCAATTTTCTCGACAGATCTTTGGAAACTACTTCAACAAGTTTCATAAAAACGCATTCACTGGCAGAAGAGTTGTTTCATATTGACACACAGACGGACGAACGAACAGACGAGCATAACGAAGCTAATAATCTGTTTTCTCAAGCCTTTGTTAGATTTTAATTAAATGTGAATTTTTTAAAAATTTTCAGAAACTCACCACACAATCCTCTAGAAATTGTTTAGTGCTGAGGTACAGACAGAGAGAGGGACGGACATTATTAATTGAATTTTAAAATTTTGGTATGCCATTAGAATTATGCTGCAAATCTACAGAAGTCCTGCAAATTTTTGGTATTTTTACAGATATTGGAACCGATATTACATTACTGTCTGTCAGGTCAACACAGCTACACACGCGATCAATTGACTGACATGGTAATTTAATTTTGGAATGTAGGAATTTAAAATATTACGCTGAAATTCAATAAATCTGAATCTCACTGCGTCATTGTCTGGTTATTTTTATTACGTCACTACCACTTTGTTCCTTACATTCCTGTCTGAGTAATGTTTTACTGCATGTTAAATGTGTCTTGTTTTTCTCTCCTAACTTATGTAACCCAACAAACAATTTAATAGGTAAGTGGTAGCTCAAGTTTTGTATTGAGTATTTCAGATGCATATTTCGACAGATAGACAACAACCTCTATCAGTTGACCCAATTCATCAACAGCACGCAGTCATCTTTTCTCAAACATTTACTTATGAGCCAAACAAAAAATATTATCGTATTGCTATATTGTTCACATTACGATATTGTTGAATTTGGCAACGTTTCGGTAAACAATATGCGATCTCTCTCCGCTTCACAAAAAATAATTTCAATATTTCTCTTCTACCCCATGGCATTTATTTCGCCAGTTTTGCATCATTCTTGTGTCGGCGATTCTACGTAATAGCAGTTGACTACTTTCGTTACGTTATTCTCGGATTCTGCTGCTTCGAGTCCAACAAACGTAATTCTGTGCCATGTAAATATTTTACATATAAGACAACGTGACCTATATCTGGCACTTCGCACATTTTAGAAGAGTGAATAGTGGGTTCGTGATGACTGTCCGTCCATCCGTCCATCCACATCCAATAACTCCGCTCCCATTAAAAGAATTTTCACAAAAACTAATATTTCAGAAATTTACAAAAATTGTAATGTAATGAAGTAAAATGTAAATTAGGGTACGTTACATTGTTCATATTAATTTTGGATATCTACTGGATTTGTACGTTAAAACAGTTGCAGCTAGGTTTTGTACATTTCCTCATTGCGACACAGACGATCGCGCATAGTTGCGACTAAGCGTCTTTTTGTCAGTTCCCCATTCTTTCGAAGCGTTTAA
>Ga0268261_10001748_pt1 | contig 15224 bp, 9 predicted proteins | sample TergutNc150P1_FD_190353 | JGI IMG/M metagenome (GOLD analysis project Ga0268261, IMG submission 190353) | Nasutitermes corniger P1 segment gut microbial community from laboratory colony in Florida, USA - Nc150 P1 (SPAdes) (version 2) | ecosystem: Host-associated > Arthropoda: Insects > Digestive... | reverse complement strand
TCTGTTGTGAGTGTCGTGTGTTGTCAGGTAGAGGTCTCTGCGACGAGCTGATCACTCGTCCAGAGGAGTCCTACCGACTGTGCCGCGTCGTTGTGTGTGATCTAGAAACATCAAGAATGGGTGCTCCATATATATATGACATTAGTCACCTAAGGGTTAAAACATTATGGTTACTGGAAAGGAAGGAAACATATTCTGTTAAAAATAATCAGGCAATGGTCAGTTCTACACAGCAAAAAACCTTCTTATGTAGTCTAATTCAAAGGGGTGAGATAAAGAGTGCTCTTGAGAACTGGGTCAAATAAGTTTCGAGTCATACCATTCAACACATTTCAAGGGTAAAATGTTCATGACCATCTCTGTTTGTCACAAATTTAAGCAAGTTGCTTCAAACCTCATGCTTTCAAACAGAAAAAGAGAACCTAGTGCAGGCAGGATGTACAACACTGTACACTAACTGTAAATGAGTTTTAATCAGAACTTTGTACTAAATGATACAAACAATTTCATACTTACTTCTCCAGAGGGGCATTCACTTTGTCTCCCCCCACCTGCCTGGGCACAATGGGATCATTTCTAATTTCTTGAAGAGCTGATCGCTTGGTTGCTTTCGGTCGAGCACCCAGTACCACATTTTTCACTTCAACATGCACATTTTCTGGATTCCTACTCTGCTGTAACATAAAAGTACTTCAGACAAAACCCTCTATGTGCACTATGTACTCTCAACATCTTTTCAATTATAACTCAGAATTGTGAAGAAAAGGACACAAATAACAGAAATCATTTAAAGAACAAATTACTGCCACACACAATATTACCTCCAAACTCACTTCTTTCACATCAACTGTGATCAGTGGTGCCAGCAGGTCATATCACCACTACAACCAAACAGTTATTGTCAAATCATGAATACTCCCAGTTTCAAACATCAGCCCTGGGACCAGCTACGTTTACTGAAGTTTTCATGGTTTTCGTCAGTTCCTCCAAGTAAATGTCAGACTAGCAAATCAAATAAGGCCACAACAGAGCAATTAGGAAAATCCCCTTCAGATATATTAGATATGCTGTGTCAAGCATGTGGTGATAAAAATGCTGGCAGCTGCAGAGTGTTTGAGTGGCATCATCAGTTCCAGATGGGACAGGAGTTGCTGAATGATGACACATGGAGTAGTCATCCAAGAGCAGCACATACATAGTAAAAGATAAATGAAGTACAATGCCCTGCACACACAAATCATACTCAGACTACTAATTATATTGTCATAACAGTGCACATATAACATGGAAGCTGCCATGCAATCCTCAGTAAGGATCTGGTAATATGAAAATTTGTACTGTATGTGGTTCTCTGTCCTGTCACAGAAGCACAGTGCAAAGAAAGACAGGAAATTTGTCAGGACCTCATTTTATCTGCAGATGATGATCTCACATTCCTGTGTGAAACATAATCACCAGTGATGAGACATGATGTTTCTCGTGTGATTCACAAACCATGTCTGAGATTGAAAACACCAGCATCCCCACTGAAGATGTAATGTTAACAGGACTGGTCTCAAGGAAGGATAATGCTGGGGATTCTTTTAATAGCTATGGTATCACACACAATGAATTCATTCTCATGGGAGCTATCATATATTAGGAACAATATCTCCAAGCACTATGTTGTCTGTGAGAATCAATCTGCCAGAAGCAGCCACACATGTGGGGAGAGAATTCCTGGATGCTCCAGCATGTTGTTCCTTCCTTGTTCAGCAGGAACTGGTGTGTTGTGCTACCACACCCATCATGCTCTGCAGACACCGCCCCATGTCACTTTCTTCTGTTGGCCCAACTAAGCCAGACACTATGTGGTTGCCATATCAATAATACGGAAGACACCAAAGCAGCTACAACAGAAGCTCCTCGCTCAATCAAGAGATGCATTCCAGAAATGCTTAAAAAATCTCAATACATGCTGGCAGAGGTGCATTACAGCAGATGGAAAATGTTCTGAAGCTGGTTTTCATAACATGTAAGCCCTGCATCCCAATCTAGGATCTGGAATCTGTGGGATATACCAACATTACCTTCCATACACAACAAGTATTGGTAGAGGGATAAATACCATCTTCATTAACCAGTTGCCAACATTCCAAGTTTTCAGAGACGAGTGTACAATATTGGTATAAAAACATTCAGTAGTTTACCATATAGACTCACACGTTGGATGAATGAGAACACTCAGTTTCAAGCAGCATTAAGGCAGGAGTGCACAAATTTTCAGAAATGTAAGAGACACCTCAAAACACAAGGTTCCAGAAAGGTGACACACAGCCAAGTTGCATACAGAGGACACATACATATTAGGTGCAATCATGTAAAAAATTTAGTCAACATGGCGACCTGGCAACCAGGATTTGTGCACCTGTGTAGTAGGGAGATATTTAAACACACATTCCTACCATATTGAAGGATTTCAAATGTTTAAAATATGACTCCTAACCCTATTATCACCTGCATACCATGAATTTTGGTGTAGCATTTGAACATTGCAAATGAAATACTGATAATATTTTTGTGTTCCATCTGGTGGATGCAAAAGTTAGCACAGAAGACTGATGGGGAAAGATTTAACCTCAGGAAGCTAAATGAGCTAGAGGTTAGGAAAGAGCATCAGATTGAGATTTCAAACAGGTTTGCCAGCTTTGGAGAACTTAAGTGATAGTGAGGATATCAATAGGGCTTGGGAGAACATTAAAGAGAATATCAAAACCTAAGCTAAAGACAGTCTAGGTCTGCATGAATTGAAGCAGCATAAACTATGATTTGATGAAGAATGTTTGGGTGTTTTCCAAGATCAAATAAAGCAGGCTCAAATGCAGTGGTTACAGGATCCAAGCCAAAGCAATGTAGATGATCTAAACAATGTAAGACGTGAAGTTAGCAGACATTTCAGGAACAAAAAGGAGCTAAAATTGAGGAACTTGAAACTAACAGTAAAATAAAAAATATTAGGGATCTGTATAGGGGCATGAATGACTTTATGAAGGATTATCAGCCTAGAACTAATATAGTAAAGGATGAGAAGGGTGACTCGGTTGCAGACTCACACAGTATTTTGGGTAGTTGGAGGAAACATTTCTCTCAGCTATTGCATATACATGGGGTTAAGGATGTTAGGCAGACAGAAATACACACAACAGAACCACTAGTTCCTGAGCTGTGTGCCTTTGAGGTTGAGTTGGCCATTGAAAAGCTAAAGTCACAAATCACCAAGTATTGATCAAATTTCAGCTGAACTGATTAAACCAGGGGGTAGAACAATTCGCTATGAGATCCGTAAACTTATTGATCATATTTGGAATAAGGAGGAATTGCCAAAGGAGTGGAAGGAGTCGATTATTGTACCTAACTATAAGAAGGGCGATAAAATAGACTGTAGTAATTATAGGGGCATATAACTTTTTCCAACTACATATGAAATTTTATCCAACATCCTGCTGTCAAGTTTAACACCATATACAGAGAAAATTACTGGAGATCATCTGTGTGGATTTTGACACAACAGGTCAACTACTGATCACACATTCTGTATTTGTCAAATACTTTAGAAAAAATGGGAATACAACAAAGCAGTACATCAGCTCTTTATAGCCTTCAAGAAAGCTTATGATTCAGTTAAGGGGAGGGCTTTTGTAACATTCTCATCGAGTTCCATATCCCCAAGAAAATGGTAAGGCTAATAAAAATGTGTCTGAATGACACCTATAGCAGAGTCCGTGTAGGCAAGTACCTGTCTGACATATTTCCTATTAAGAATGATTTGAAACAAGGAGATGATTTATTGCCATTACTTTTCAACTTTACTTTAGAGTACACCATTAGGAGGGTACAGGTAAACCAGGATGGACTGAAATTAAATGGTACACATTAGTTTCTGGTTTAAGCTGATTACATTAATATACTGGGAGAAAGCATACATACTATTAAGAAAAATGGAGAATCTTTATTCGCTGCTGGTAAGGAGAGTGGACTGGAAGTAAATGCTAGAAGAAAAGAAAACTATGTAATGAGGAGCTTAATAATCTGTAGTCCTCACTTAACAATATTCGGGTGATTAAATCAAGAAGAATGAGATGGGCAGGGCATGTAGCACCTAAGGGGAAAGGAGAGGCATATACAGGGTTTTGGTGGGGAAACCTGAGGGAAAGAGACCACTTGGAAGACCCAGGTGTAAATAGGATAATATTATGATGGATCTTCAGGAAGTGGGATGTGGCGGTATGGACTGGATTGAGCTGGCTCAGGGTAGGGACAGGTGACAGGCATTTGTGAATGCGGTAATAAACCTTCGGGTTCCACAAAATGTGGGGAACTTCTTGACTAACTGAAAACTGGTTAGCTTCTCAAGAAGGACTCTGCTCTATGGAATAAATATGTAAGTTGTATATTGTGTATTTTTGTGACTTATTTCACATTCTATAGTCATTCTGACTAACTTTTGGATCCACGGAACATATAATGTATGCATGCATCGTCCTGATGTAATCTGTCTTATAACAGGTTCTCCAGAGGGCAAACTAGTGGTTCCTCTTTCAATATCCAGTATCTTCTCATTTCCTTAAGGCCATCCAATATCTGCTTACATTTTTTTCTCTTCCCATCCCTTCTATCTTTCCTTTAATAACATGTTTTAGAAGGCAGTTCCTATGCAAGATGTGACCAAACCAGTTAGCCTTTCTTCACTTTGTTATATGTAAGATATTTCTTTCCTACTTGACTTTTGTAACACTTCTTCATTATCTCAAAGTCCGCCCAACTGATCTTCTCCATCACCATACAAAGCTATGCTCAAAATATAGCCTTTCACTAGTTTCTTCCTAAATTTAAGTCCAATTAAAAAAAAATCTTCCTCTTGCTGAATACTGCTTGTGCCATGACAATCCTGGATTTAATTTCACTTGTATATTTTGCATCATCTGTTATCAAGTTACCTGAACTGTTGAAATATTCCATATTCTCAAATTGTTTTTGATCCATCCTAATCTGTACTGGGGATGGTTGCCTTGAGATTCTCATTACCTTAGTTTTTTCCCACATTCATTTCCATTCTAGTGCAGTACCCTTTCTTCTTTAGCCAGTAGCACAAGGTCATCTGCACATTTCAGTGGAAATTATTTGTTTTACTTTGAAGCCTCCAAACCCTTTACGAGCTTCATTGGTAAGGCAACCATTGCATAACTTGAACATAATCAGTGGCAAACAGCATCCTTGTCTAACTCCACTTTCAATTTTCATGCCTCTTAGCTCTCTTTGGTCCAATTGTACTATAACATTTTGATCCATGTACAGTTTGCTGATCAACCTTCTTTTGGGTCAGTCAACACCAGATGTATGTATACTACCTCAGAATATGCACCCCACTGTGTTATTCATAACTACAATAATGAAACACATTTCTGCAATCAATACAACCTCCTTATAATGTTTCATAAACAGTTATAACAACAGAGTTTGACCTTTCCTATTGCGTCACCTCAAGTCCATATACATAAAAGCATTACAGAATAATTAAAGTATTTACATGACTTTGATTATACCACAGGATTGAAGGAAACTGAAATCTCATGCTCATTCAATGAACTCAGTACCTTTTGGTACAAAGAACTGTACAAATGTGAACACCTGTATAAATGTTGAAATACTGTGCTATAAAACTGGAGTTAAAAAAAAAATAATTAAGACCTATAGCTAATGAATGTCTGTTACATATCCTCTACTACTTGAGTTTAACACATGCACCATTACCTTTAGTTGTATCACAGTACAGAAATTTTACACGTGCATGTTTCAGCTACCTATCACAGGTTAAGTCCCTACATATTTTTTTGCAGATTTTCTATTTGAAAACATTGTTAAGTGCTGCTTGTGTATAAACCCTTATTAAACACTGTCCTATGTATGCTCTCCCATGTTGACATTTGGACTCCAAAAATAAACACAGAACACACACAGAATGGTGTAAAATCAGAATTTCTACATAACCAACAGCTAACAATTCTCTGCAAGCAAAATGTAACCAATACCTATAATATGTATTGCATAAATGCCTCTCCAAGAATTCTCAACCAATGTAAATTCAAACAGCAATCCCATTCAACTCTATTGTAGACATACATAACAGTATATATACACCCATAGATTTTCCAATTTTACATTACCCCAATTTTATAGGACACAGTTCCAACATTTATGACAATACACAGATTTGTACAGTTTTTCTGAAAACAATATGCTGAGAATGTAAAAGTAACACGAGGTGTTAATTTCCTTTAATAATGTCTTATAAATATTTTAATTTTCCTCTCATATGTGTAACACGTGTGTCTGAAGATGTGATAGGAAAGGTATTAAATATATATGAAATACGGTAACGAATTTGTGTTGGGTGCAGAAACGTGTTTCATTATATCGTAGTACATAAAACTACATACAAACATGCAACTATATACGCAATTACCGACACGTTGGCCTGCTAATCATCCCGTACTATGTAAACTGTTAAGTATGTGTGAGTCATAAGGCATTCCTTCAATGCCACTTTCAATCAATAACGAACAAAAACTCAAAACTCAATTTTGAGGAATTTCGGTAGCCTGAAAATAAAAAGAAAGGACATAAAGTGCTTTCATTATGCATTGACAATTCACGATAAAATTAAACGAACGCATCCTTTCGTGCTGAACAAAAACACGTGCAAATACCAATCAATTAATACCACGAGGCAGTATAATTTCAAAGGTCATGTCTATGATTATCTTTGAATACGAATCATACTTCGGAAGGAATGTAATCCCGAAGCCACATTATCCATATAACCGATGTTAATTTATAAAGCCTCTTCTAGCATTATTATAAAATGTCCTTTTAAACACACCGCAGTTAACAAAAATGACTCTGAGTAAGTATTATCACGACATAATAAAAACTTAAAATGCCACCGAATAAATTACACGAGCATGTTGAACGTTACTGGTAGGTTGAAATAAATTTGAATCTCTGTTACAATATTAGTTAAACACATTAATCGACTGAAATACGAGAAAACTTACAGATATATTTCTTCTAACTCTTTGAGCCATACCGATGGAAACTTAGTTCAATACCTCCACCACAACAGTACACATCAAATCTCAAAGAAGGATTCAAACCGCTCCTGAGAGTTAGGCAGAATGTACAAGTCCCACAGGAACGATCAGTCCCAGAGACAGTTGGCCAGAGCTCCCTCCAATCAGAGAAGATTTCGTCGTGATTGGTCAATGCACAAGTTGTGTTACGCTGTTAATATTAAAGTAGAAGAAAATAATTATAATTACGCGCATAATTATTTGTAAATATAGGTGGTATTTTCTTAGTTACTAATTACTTAAAATAAACTATGTTAGCCGTAATTTAAAATACTTGTGCTGCCATCTATTCGATAGCTCCGCATGACGAAACACCCATTGCAACGTCAACCGACTTCCCTGACTCCGTGACGAGATGAAGGAATAAGTTATTTCCTCACCGAACGAGAAACATATTCGTCATTCCTGAAGTTATACTTTCAGTCATTAAATTTAGCTTTGCATATAAGCTGTCAGACACAAAGTTTTGTCTGGTATACAGACTCTCAGAAACTGAAGCTAATTTTGCGTACAAATTCTCAGATAATTTATTTTATCAACGTAAACTGTATATAAAACCGAAGACGTACATATATAAAAAATAAACTTTGTGCTTGGCCACGCCATGAAGGCACCTGGGGAGGAACAGTTGTACAGTGCCACTCTTTCTTAACCTGGCTTCTAGTTGGAGGTAAGCAGTCAGCTTCACACGCAGGCGGCTTTGTACCCTGGAAAGAACCACGGTTCCAATCTAGTAGGAGGCTGGATGGGCAAATGCGTTTGAAAGATGTCATTAAAACAGACGCTAAACTGTTTCGGCATGATATGTATCATGCACTCCCCTTGAAATTTACGCTTCTTCCAGAGGTTACCGAGAGTTTCAGGTGTCTGCCCTGCAATTATATGACTCGCTGAAAACACCCAGTGCAGAGGGTTTTGTAGCGTTACATTGCCTCGTTGGCTGCACTGTAAAAGCGGCAGGATGGTTTGGTACAAATAAGTAGTCTGTGGGGTGCATTAAACTATCGTGTTCTAAACCAAATTACTAACCTTTCCGAAGTGTTAAGGACAGCTTTTGAGGCGTATGTTTGAAGTGTGTTATATTCTGTATGTTTTTTATAATGTTTTATTTGTGAGTTTGCAATATATATGGCTGGATCCATTTCAGCTTGGTAAGTAGGTATTCTCAATTCAAAATTTGATCGTAACGGTAGCCAGATAATGAGATAGATATTTTTACGTGAAATGAAATTTCTGTTTATGTTTTGGTATGTCAATAATGCAACGTCTTTATGAATAATATACTATGTATGCATGTGTATAAAAGAATTATTTTTGAATTTAATGTCTTTTTTTTTCATGTTTCTGAAAATAAATCACAAGCTACATTTTGTTCCTAATTGGTCTAACATGTGGGCAGTGTGACAAGCCACACGCCTCATTTGTTAATCATTTCCATGGCATTCAATTACATGTATTAGGCAAATGGAAGTGAGTTATGGAAGACTATTACGTGTCTTAACTTTCTATAATGAATATTAATTTATCTTTCCATGAAAAAAGTTAAAGGTTTTGAAGAAGAAAACATGGATTCGTATGAGTGTTCTCAGAAACTTTCGACATGTGTGAACATTCGGTACCATTTACGAAGTAGAAATATTTATGATTGTGAGAAAAATGAAGCACAAAATACAGAGAAAGACATTTCTCTAGTACAAGAAGCAAATAAAAGGTTTATGTGTGAACCATCTATTATGATGTTTCCAACTGAAGTACTAATGAAGATCTTCTCCTACCTTAATGTATGTGAGTTGAGTAAATCGGTTGCACCAGTGTGTAAACATTGGCACCGTATTGCTCACAGTCCTATCTTGTGGCGAAAACTTTGCTTCGAGGGAGCCAGAATATCCACAGAGTCTGCCATAAGCCTACTAAAAAAATCTCCTCATCTCTCAGAGTTGGTCATCTCAAATAGGTAATTATGTATCCTTCAATATTAACCTTTGGTGCTTGATTTTTAAAGCTTCAAAATTAACTGAAACTTTGTAACTGATTTTTATGTTTGTGTAGTAAATATATTATTTTATATGCTTACTTCACATACTACAGTCTGCAAATATTTTAGCTGCATTATTTACTGTGAAATTTATTGTCATTGTGCGCCGTGTTGATGGATTTGTGAGAGGGTATTAGGAAGGAGCCAAGTTACAAGGAAGGGTGAGATTGGTTTGAACCAGTCCTTAATATGCATGCACCCTTTTTCTCCACTTCACCCCAATTTTTTATCTGTCCGTGTACAACTCAGTATACAAAAAAAGCTATTCTTAAGTAGAAAAATTATTGGAGGGGCATTTGCCCACCTAACATACCCCCCCCCCCCAAGTCACGCCTATGGCCACCACCACCACCCACAACGAAGTCATGCTATTCAGCAACAACATGTAATAAATTGTCCAGGAATGTACTACTTTTATGTGCCATTTGTGGGAGTGGCAAAAGCAAAATGGGATTTTGGAGAATCAAATTCATTAAAATGCCTAAAAATTCAGTTGTTAGCTCACAGGAGGCACAATGAATCGCCATTATAAACACCAACTGATGAATGCTGTTTGGGGAAATGTCCAATGTTTGTTCTGAAAATCATATGACACGTGTAAATGCATTATGTGGGCAGAATGCACAGTTTCTTACTGGTACAAAATACCAACAATCGGGCTTTAAAGTGTGTGTGTGTGTGTGGGGAGGGGGAGGGGAGGGAGGGGAAGGCTGACACTTGATTCATCTGTTCTGAGTGCAAGATTCAAGGCAGACATGCAGCATTTCTAAGACAAAGTGGCATTAAGCTGAGTTTTTCTTGGAAGTACTTTGGCTTTCCCCTGCAAATCATCAAGCCATCAGCATTCAGTGATTATGCAATGTATTGCATGACATTAACACAACCCTTGCCCATATCTAGACTCAGAATAAAGACGTTAACTTATGAAAAAAAAGTCCTGAAATTACTATTTTTAGCTCTGAAATTTTTACTGTTTCTTTTCTTTTTCAAAATACCAAACAACATATTCAAGCCAAAATATTTTTTACACTGTTTGCATGGTTTATTACTATTGTTGAAGAATATAACATCTAAAGAAAAAGGATGAGATAAGACTGAATATGTATGTCACTTGTTTCTGTGCCATAGATTATGTCCCAGGCACTACACATAGAACTATATGTTGTACATGTCTCGTGGCCAGAAAGTGGGTGCTTACTTTGACAGTACTACAGTATGTAATAGCTGAAGTTTTAAAGAAAGAATATCACTATAATTAAGGAATAAACGTGTATTTGTATAATTGTTTAAAAGGTTTGGAAAGAGAATTCAAATTAAATCTGGAACATCACCTTGGTTGTTTTCTGTTATGTCTGTAGTAAGACAGAGGAAATAGGAAAATTATATTTATATTATTATATTAGGTTACATTTGCTTGTGTGTTTCTTCAAACACTCCACTTCCAGATACACTTCTGAGGAGACATAAAATACGTAATGCCTAGTATCATTTCCTAAATTACAAGAAATTAATTACCAGGTATTAAAAAAAGGAATGACCACATTGTTTCCTTCTGGATTATGACACTGCTTGTTAGTCCGATAGGAAGAATTTTCCACCTACAAACCATGAAAATGGAGGTGACAGGTTTTTCTGAAAGTTTGTTTAACGTCTATCAAACTTCTTAGGATCACATAATGCTCCAGTCCTGTAATTCATCACTATAAAAAACTTTGAAGTTGTAAAACTTAGAAGAGTGAATCTTACTGAACTCTCAGTTATTAATAAAATGCCATAACACGACTGTTACTGATGAATTTCAGTTACAGGAATAAGTATTCTGGTGAAAGATTTGAGGTTTGACAGCTGTGTTGATGAAGATTCAAGTCCTTTGGGATGTTACACTCTGTCATGTTGTAAATAATTAACAAGAATAGTCTTCTTAACCCTTATCCTGCTAATGTGGAGAATATGGTGAGTCTGTAATAATGCCAGCAGATGGCAGATGGGATTTAACTTGGCGTTTAAAAGGTTAAGACAGCTTGACTGTGAAGGCGGAACACCATGCTCCTTTCTTTGTTTCTCACTGTTCATAAATTTGTCATAATATCCGATAAGACTTGAATCTCTATGTACTCTGATTTTATTGTGTGAAAAGCTCTAATATTGTGGAGAAGAGATAGGACTTTTGAATGGAAACAAAAAAAGTGTTATTTACCACAACTTTTCTTTGTTGTAATAAATGTTTGTCTTTGTTTTAGAAGTGACGTAGAAGAAATACTAAGTCATGTATGTGACAATAACCGAGATGTGGAATCTGTGGCAATTACAAGGTCAGGAGGGATTTGTGGTGGTCACTGGGGATTTCTGAGTACAAAGGATTTAGATAGACTAAGTTTCTTCTGCCCAAAAATACAAACTCTAAAATTAAATTATATGCACCTCCACAATGACGGCTTTTATGATAACCTCGGCATCCATCTCCCTAAGCTCACTTGTCTTCATTTAACTCACAGCATAACTCTAACACCTCAACACATCAAGAATATTGCCACTAACTGCTGCAACCTTGCTCAGTTTTGGCTCAGTGGAGAGGACTTCGTACATTATCACGGAGACTGGGAGGATGCTTACTCTACTTTGTTCCAGCAAAACTGGAGAACACTTACTCACCTTCAGCTTGATGCCTATGGATTAAGGGATGAAGCCTTTAAGGTACTGAAATGTGTGTGTGTGTGTGTGTGTGTGTGTGTGTGTGTGTGTGTGTGTGCGTGCGCGTGCGTGCGCGCGCGCGTGTGTGTGTGCGCGCGCGCGCGTGCGCACAGATGGATGTATTCAGTCTGGTTATAAATTCAGAAATACCACCTATATCAGGCCGGCTTAACCTGTAGCTCATGGGCAAAAGTTTTTGAAGGTAATAATTATCCATTAACTAGTTTTCTTTGTACTTATGATGTACAATGTTCAATACCTTTTCACAGTAATGCCACATAAATCACCCACCAAAATTCAGCATGACATTTATGCATAAAATCTACTCATCTACCCTTCACACTGATGTCTAGACTCTCTGTTTTACTATACAGTACATTTTCACAAATAAAACAATTTCAATTCTAGCTGTTACTTTTAAGGAAAAAATTTTATACGTATAGAATCTGTCCAATAATATAATCATTTATGAACACTAATTAGCAAATGTCGACCATTACTATTTTACAATTTTTTTTGTAAAAATTGGGAAAACTTGTGGTATTCTGCAAAAGCATAAAAAGCTGTGTTGTACATTATAATTTTGTACTTTCCTTTTAAATATTGTATTTATGGCCTGATGATGATCGACTTCGTCCCAGTTATGTAGCTTAGGGTTACCATATATCCATCCCAAGAAAAGAGGGTATTTCTCATGTACCTTACATGAAAAGGAGGACATATTAGCACAAAAAAAGATAGAAAAGAGAACACATAAAGAGTCACAATTTTATTATGTAAAACTCCCTCTTCACCTTTCTCTGCCGTGAGTTCTTCAAATTATGAAATTTTGAGTGAGATGTTCCCTGTGTTTGTTATTCATAGAGTTGTAGTTTATTCAGAATTTCCACATTGAAGTGTTCTGAGACATTCTGAAGGTCAATTACTCTTTTTATTTTTGACTCAGACAGTGATAACATAGTATTTATTTCATAATTTTTTTTTTTTAATTTTACTGCCATTAAAATATGCTAAAGGTTTGAGAAATAACAAATAGTAAAAAATCGCAATATTCTGCAAAGTACAAGAAAACACAATTTTCTAGAGTTCCCTTATGAACTGAGCGACAGTCTTTGCTGCTTCATTTGATTGTTGCTGCACTTCAAGTAACTTTGATTGTAAATGACCATTTTTTCCACTCAGTATACTGGATTACAACACGAAACACCTTCACAGCATTGTGATTTCTTGTGCCTGTGGCAACTCTACAGTAAGACACAGTGTTATTTTTGAACAACTGCATTTTGTTTTCAGTGGCCCGAGGTGCAATTATCAAGTTAATTATTGCTTCTGTCTTTGTCTGTGCACTTGATAATTTGTGGGCTATATCAGAAGCAGAAAATATTCTTTTGAATAGAACAGAAGTGCAGTCTGTTGTCTTGTATCTACTATGATGTGTCATGGTATGAAATGCAAACTCACATTCTGCCACTAACACAAAATCATGTGTTTTGCTTACTGGTGCAATGAAAAAAACTTGTTACTTCTGCTGAACTTATTTAACCTCTACAGCTTTCTTGTGCTTCTTGCATTCCACATGAGCTCAAAGGTCAAGAGCACCCTTGTTCGTCACAGACTATCAACATTGGCTAAAAACCCGAACATTTTTGGAAAATTAAAAAATCTCTCAGACTCAATTCTGAAACCTGAAAGAGAGGATGTGTGTAGGAAAACCTGGATGTATCATAAACCTAGGGTAGCTATTGAATAAAAACACAAGTGTTAGACTGAACCATATAACTGTTTGTTATTGAACATTTTAAACATAACAGGATGAATTATATTAAGAAAGAAGAAAGTTGCTGCCTTACCGTTTACTCTTCCTGAATAGCCAATGACGTTAATGGTGAAAGAACACTTACAAGAAAGCGTTTAAAATGCTGTAATAGGCATTTGTTCCCCTGTCCTAGAAAATGATATTTCTGAATTTATTCCAAGATACTGGCATATGTAGGTACTTATAGTTATCTTTATGTTACACTGTGGCATGCTTTGTCATCTAATCCTGTACTTATTCAAAAATAATTTTTCTCTCTTTACAGGACCTTTCACTGTGCACTAATCTGAAGTACTTGCATCTGAATAGGGCAGTTGAACTTAGTTCTGTAGGTCTGAACGCTATTGGTGTGTTACCAAACCTGATATCCCTACAACTTCATGAAGTGACTGATCTGCACGCCCCTACATTCTTGAATAGTGTACACCAAAATGAAAACTTGATAAATTTAGTGAATCTGAGTCTTGCAGGAAGTGCAGGTATTGATGATGCATTTGCATTTTTTATTATACTGCAGTGTCCAAACATTCATATGCTGACTCTGGCCAATGTTCAAGGGTTCACTGACTATGGACTTCAGATTATTCTTACCGAATGTTCTTTGCTACATTACCTTGACATATATGGTATGAAGAACATTACCGGATCATCTTTTGCTTGTATTCCACAGCATGCTCATAAGTTGAATTTTCTTGTAATAGAAGATTTTTGTAATAGGAGGAAAGAAGAGAATCTGAAGGCATTGTTAAGATTGAGTCCCAGAGTTCAAGTTCATCGTATACATAGATGGAAAACTTGTGAAAATTTCACATGTAGACTGCTCCAGTAATGTCAGTCATTATGATAACACAAATGGCTGGTATATGAACAGTAAGAAGGATGACTCATAATGCACCAAACAGGAACAGAGTACATGAGATGACTCATAATGCACCAAACAGGAACAGAGTACATCATTTATAAATCTGAAACAAGACTGTGTTGATACTTGGTTGACCGTGCATCATTTATAAATCTGAAGCAAGACTGTGTTGATACTTGGTTGACCGTGCATCATTTATAAATTTGAAAAAAGACTGTGTTGATACTTGGTTGACGGTGCATCATTTATAAATTCGTTTTATTTCTTTTCCAACTTGATACACTTATATTTTCCTTTTTTACATTTACAATTTTTCTCTACATATTTCGGACTGGCTGGTCCATCATCAGGAGAATCAAATGTTTAATTACACAGGCAGCCTCTGGCACCGTTCCCTGTAACATGAGTTTTTCAAATTATAGAGGTTACTTAGTGTGCTGTACTGCATTTGTCATTGTCTTTAAAATGTCAGAGTTTGTGGGTATGGTGTTACATTAGTTCTATTATGTGGTTAAATGTATGATAATCAGTTCAGGCTTACCTCGATCGTTGATGAGTCATGCGTGGCCACTGGTGTTAGACTGAGTAACTGGTCAGGTAAGTGGTAATGATGTGGCGCGAGTTGTGTGACGTGGTCTGGGTGGTGATTGG
>Ga0268261_10001747_pt1 | contig 15231 bp, 16 predicted proteins | sample TergutNc150P1_FD_190353 | JGI IMG/M metagenome (GOLD analysis project Ga0268261, IMG submission 190353) | Nasutitermes corniger P1 segment gut microbial community from laboratory colony in Florida, USA - Nc150 P1 (SPAdes) (version 2) | ecosystem: Host-associated > Arthropoda: Insects >... | reverse complement strand
GTGGGTAACGCGGGCCGCAGGATGACTGGGTGGGTAACGCGGGCCGCAGGATGACGGGGTGGGTTTAAATAAGGAAAGGGACCCGCTGATTTCTCTTTCGAGAATTGGGTGTGCGGGTCCCTTTCGGGTTATGCCCTCCATTAGGTAAAGGGCATAAGCGATGAAAGCGCCAACTTAGACCAACAAACTAAGTTCACGATTCTATCGCCTTTTATTCACGGTTAGCGGCCCGAACTTCCACCTCACTGAAATCATTTCTTTAGATTTCAGGAGATTCGGGTTAGGCTAACCGCCATCGGAGATTCAATTGTCATCTCCGAAGCGATGTCCCCGCAGCTAAATCCGCTACTTTTCGCAAATCTGGCGGGGAAGTTAAGTCCGTGCGCACTCGAGTTATGAGGTTATCAGGGCGCGCACGGAAGCGTTTATGTTATTAAGAAAGAATAGAGAATTACTTTTTGGCGGCTTTCGGGGCACGCGCCGTGATCGCGGTAGCCACGCCGAGTGCCGAAACGCCTGCGGCCAATAGAGAAGACGTCCAAGGGTTCGCCGGGTCAAATTGGGAGCCAGTCGGCGCAACACCCTCGGCTGTCTTAATTGCAATATCGTCCGACGTCGCCTCGATATCGGTAGCGAGCGGCGCAATCTCCAGACCGCGCACCAGTCCAGCGTGCTCCGAGTCGCCACCAGCGACACCAGCGTCCGCAGACATCACAACCACAGGCGCGGGATTTTGCGGCAACAGCGGCAAGGCCTGGGTCGCCCCAGCCCCAGCCAGCAGCGCCACGCCGAATGCACCAGTGGCGAACGAACGACGTCGGGTTATCCGCCGCCGGGCAGCGGGAATAACTGTGGCGGCGGATAGCGGGGCGGATTTGGGGGCGACGTCATCGACCAGCCCACGCAAGGAAGCCAAAAACTCGGTGTCCTGCTCGAAATTCATAGTGTCACCTCCAAGAGATTATTTGATATGGCGGTCGCCGTCGGTTGAGGAGCCCAAGGGGCGTCTCGAAACCACGGCGACTAAACCAAATAGTGAAACTTACGCCTTACGAGATTTGCGGGCGACCAGGTACGACCCCCCAGCAACCAACACGGTGACACCAGCGGCAATCCCGGAAACCGAAGCGGCCGACAAGCCCTCAGCAGCGTCCAACTCGCCCGAAATTGGTTCGATGTCAATCGAGATCGGCATAATGCCCAGTTCCGGATCCAAATCGTCAACGGTAGCCGGGGTCACGTCGTTGTCGTACAGGGTGCGAGCCAGGTCGTTGAATCCGTTTTCGAACTCGGGGGCGACCAAGTTGCCGTCCTCGTCGCGGTACTCAATGGTGCCCTCTTCGTCCAACGAGATCGGAACAAACAGTTCGTCCGAGATGTCGATCGAAATGGCGACGATCCCTAGATCCGGGTTGATCTCATCAACGACAACCGGCTGCGGGTCAATGGTCGCGGGCAAAGTCACGGCCTCAACGAGACCGCCACGAGCCAGCGGGTTGCGGCCAAAGTCGCCGTCGGTCAGGACGAGGTTACCTTCGTCATCACGAGACTCGATGGTGCCCGCGAGAGCCAGTTCCGGATCGACAGCAGCCGCGACCGGACGAACCAAGTCGGAGCGATCGATGGTGCCCGGCAAGGTCACAACGCCAGCGATTTCCGCTTCGGTTAGGTCGGCGGGGAGGGTGACGATCCCGGCGAGTTCAGCCTCGGTGAGCTGGTGCGGGAGAGTGGTGATCGTAACGTACTCGCCAACGTGGGCCGGGAGGGTGGTGATGCCGACGGGCTGACCGTTGGTCTGCGCCATCGCGATTGCCGGGGTGGCAATCATCGCGGCTGCGAGGGTAGTAGTTGCAATGCGGCGGATGGTGTTCTTGTTCATATCTCAATGGTGCCGCACGGGTCGGGCGGTTGGGAAATCCGTCCGGCTCCGGCGTCGTGCAATGTCGCAAAAGTTGTCTCAAATTGAAATCAACCTTTCTCCAACTTGATATTCCCGCAGGTCAGAGTATGAGTATTATGCCGCCCAAAAAGTCAAGCCGATCCGGGAAAATCTTAAAAAATGCCGCCTGAGGGCTCCGCCCTCCCTTGCAACTGTCGAATTTTCGCAGCTATTTTAGGCAACTGCCAACCAAAAATCGAAACCTTGAGGCGCACGGTGTCACCGTGCTAAGCAAATAGCCCAATACCCCTCACCTGTAATCCTCTGGCACCCTGTCACCCCATCCCTGTCACCCCATCCCCAACCCTGTCACCCATAGGTCCACCCCCAACCCGTCCTTCTGCGGCCCATAGCGATCGCCGAATCCAGGCCGAAACGGTTGACTTGCGGCCGGCCTCCCTGGGTTCCGCGACGGAGTCTATGCTGCGCCCCAAAGGGGGGGGGTCGCAGTGCGCAGAATGACAGAAATTGTTTCGGCATCCACGGCACACCCCCACCAGCCCACACCCCACCCCCTCATCCTTCGGCCCACCCTCACCCCGTCATTCTGCGGCCCCGTAGGGGATCGCAGAATCCAGGATGAGCGCTGCCCTGATTTCGGTTCCTGGGGGTTGAACAGCAGAAACGTTCTTGTCCGCCGGTGTTGCTAGCCTAAGGCGTGTAGGATGGCGGCAGCGCGAAAGTGTCGCCAATAACAAAAAGGGGAATGCAATGAGCGGTCGGATGTCGGGCGGTTCGAGCCGCAGTGGCGGCAGTTTCAGTGGTGGCAGTCGGGGCGGTTTTGGCGGCTCAAGTTCCCGAGGCGGCAGCTTCGGCGGCAGCAGTTCGCGCGGCGGTTTTGGCGGCGGAGGTTCAAGTTCGTCTCGAGGCGGATTCGGTGGTGGCGGTTCCAGTTCCTCACGGGGAGGTTCGGGTGCCTCCCGAGGTGGCTTCGGAAGTTCGAGCAGTTCAGGCCGCAGTTCCGGTGGCGGCTCATTTGGAAGCGGTTCGGGCGGCTTCAGCGGCGGCTCCGGTTCGCGTAATTCGAGCGGGCGCCAAAGTGGCGGCAGAAGCTTCGGGCAGACCGGCCCAGGCATCAGTCGTTCGGGAACTCCGGGTCGCACCAGCGGAACAGGCAGTGGCTCCAGAAGCACGGGTGGTTTCGGTTCGGGCAACAACTTCGGCGGCGGAGGTTTCGGGCCAGGAATGGGCCGGCCTCCAATGGGTGGCGGTTTTGGTGGCCCACCGATGGGCGCCTGGAATGGGCGCCGTCGGAGCAGCGGTTTTCTCCCGGGGATGATTGCGGGCGGAATGTTGGGCAGCAGTCTCGGTCGCCAACGCCGCTGGAATGGCGGCTGGAACAATGGCGGCTTCGATGACGGCAGTTGGAACGGTGGCCCCGGAATGCCGGGCGGGCCAGTCGGTCCCGTGCCGCGCCGCAGGTCGGGTTGCGGCACCGCGCTCTGGGTGCTGCTCGGCATATTTCTGATCTTTGCCCTGATGAGTATGTGCCAAACTGGCACGCACACCACCGGCGTGAATCAGCCCGTGGTGGTGCAACCGGTAGTGCCCCCGGTTAACCAACAGCCAACCCAAAATCTTTTGATGCTAGATGCCCGCGCTGAGAACGACTTCCGCTCGGCAGATCACCAAGGCCAAGACGTGGTGAACGTGCCCTTTGACGATTATTTCGAGGAGAACGCGGTATACACGATCCCAGATCGCGGCACCCCGGTCGAGGTCTGCAGCTACAACCCGCAAACTGCGGCCGAAATCGTCACCATAATGATCCAAGACCTCGGCTTCCAAACAGTAACAAACGCCGGAACCTGCGGCCAATAGTGGCCAATGCCGCTTAACCTAACGGCTTATGTCATTCAAAACGAATTATGGTTTGGCGGTAAGGGCAATTCAGCGATGGCTACATTCCTCGCGGTTATGCGGGTTTGATAGTCATCCTTTGGTATGACTTCTGGTCAGCGCCTAAATCATTCTTGCGGCTGATTACATTGCCGGGCGCGGCCCGTAATCTTTTAGTTATGGAAAACAACCGCACCAAGAAAATCGTCGTAACCCTCGCCATCGTAGCTGGCGCCAACTTGATTGTGAACAACATTCCCGCACCGGCGGGCTTTGCTCAAGCTGAGTCCAAGTCCGAATCGGTAGGGCGCGTGTTGTTCGTGAACCGGACGCCAGGATCGTTCCGCGATGGACTTAATCGTGGCCTCGAGCAGATGGTCGATGGCTTGGACGCTCACCTCGGCTCCCAAAACTAACTTTTCAACCGCCCGCTGCGCCTCACTGGTTCACCCCAGTGGGGCGCTTAGTTGTTACCGGTGATGTAGGTTTCGCCCAACTGCCTCTTTGGCTGCGTCAGTTGTGAGGCTGTTCTTGATAGGTGATGCCATTATATCCGATATGGCGCATCGGTTGGAGGCGACCCCGGCTGTGACGGGCGAATTGTTGGATGAGGTGGCTCAGGCCTTGGGGCGGGAGCCGGTCGAGGTTTCATATGTAACTAGCGGGGCGGCTGGGCATATTTTTCGGCTTAATATGCGAGGCGGCGATTCGGTTATTCTCAAGACGGCGCGATCGGATCGGCCTGCGGCTTTTGAGGGGGAGGCGGCTGGGCTGCGATTCTTGGCGTCGACTAATACGGTTCTGGTGCCAGAGGTTTTGGCGGTGGGGCCGCATTATTTGGTTCTGGAGGATTTAGGAGACCCAGTTGGACAGCCTTCCGATGCGGCTTGGGAGACATTCGGCGAACAAGTCGGGCGGATGCACGCCATAACGGGCCAACGATTCGGATATTTCAACGCTGCCGATTTCAATGTTTCACGTGAAACATCCGCTCCGTCGGAGGAACACCATCCGTCGGTTGAGCCTGTCGAAACCACAGCGTCGCACAACTCGTCGGTTGAGGAGCCGCGTGAGCGGCGTCTCGAAACCACTGGCGACGCTCCCACTTGGATCGATTTCTACGCTGCCGAGCGCATCATCCCGCTTTTTGAATATATGCAAAATCCAGAGGTGCTCACTGCAGAGGATCGGGCGGGAATCCTTCGAATAATCGAAAAACTAGGCTCGCAAGTGCCGCCGGGAAAGCCTTCGCTGGGGCACGGCGACTTGTGGCGAGAAAACGTCCACTTAGGTGCCGATGGGCGGCTCTACTTAATCGACCCGGCGCTGGATTTCACTCATCCCGAGGCCGACCTCGCAACGTCCCAAATGTATGAGGTATTTCCGCCGAAATTTTATGAGGGCTATCGTAAAGCCCGGCCTTTGGACGCGGATTGGACTGACCGTTTGCCGTTATATCAACTAAAAGAAATCCTATATATGACCGGTCAATTCAAACACGAGCCGTCGATAAAACTCCTCAGAGAATGTATCGAAAAGTACCAATAAAGCACTTAAGCGATCCTGCGACTCCACGCGATACTACCGTATCGCATTCCGCGCACTCCCGGGGTCCTCGCGGAATTGTCGCAGACAATTCTGTGGGGTGGGAGGATGACGGGGTGGGTGAACAGAAACCACAGGATGACGGGGTGGGTGGTGCCCAAGCTGCCGGTTATCCTACAGACGACCCCCTACCCGTCATCCTGCGCGGAGTGGCTCGCGCAAGCGAGTCGCGGAGTCGCAGGATCTCTTAAGGCTTGAGTAGAACTAGGTAGAAGCTAGAGGGTTTACCCGAAGTTGGCCGCTAGTCTGGCGCAGGCTTCTTGGATGTCTTCGCGGTGGCCGAAGGCGGAGAACCGGATGTAACTTTCGCCAGCGGGCCCAAACCCGGCGCCTGGGGTGGTCACGACGTGGCACTTGTCGAGGATTTCGCTGAAGACATCCCAACTGCTCTGATCCGGGAAATAGGCCCAAATGTAGGGCGAATTCTCGCCGCCGATTGAGGCAATGCCTAATGAGGTCAAAGTTTTTTTGATTAACTGCGCATTTTCGAGGTAGAAATCGGTGCCCGCGCGCATTTCAACTAAACCTTGTGGCTCCAGTGAGGCTAACCCGCCAGCCTGCGCAATGTTTGAGGCCCCATTAAAGATAGTGCCTGAAATGCGGCGCCAATCCGCGTTCACGCTTTCGCCGTTATTGTATTTCAATGCGTCTGGCACAACCGACCATCCGAGTCGCACGCCAGTAAAGCCAATAGGCTTCGAGAACGAATTCAATTCGATAGCGCACTTCTCGGCCCCTGGGATTTCATAAATTGTTTTTGGCAATTCGGGGTCGCGAATGAATTCACTATATGCGGCATCGAAAATGATAATGCAATTCTTGGCTAACGCCGCTTCGACTAACTGCGACAGTTGCGCCCGAGTCGATACCGCTCCCGTTGGGTTGTTCGGGGAGCAGAAATATATCAATCCGTTATCAGGAACTAACGACAAATCCGGAAAGAAATCGTTTTCCGCTGTGCAAGGCAGGTAGGTGATCCCGGTATAGCCGTGGCCGTCCCAAGTGGTAGCCGCGCCTTCCAGCACCGAACCGTCCACATATACCGGGTAGGATGGGTCTTGGACCGCGATTGGGGTATCCGAGCCGAAAAGGATTTGGAGGCGTCCGATATCGCATTTTGCCCCATCGGAGATAAAGATTTCGTCAATCGAGAATTTGCCGTCATAAAAAACGTCGGAAATCTTTTGACGTAAGGCTGCGGAGCCTTCGTCTTGGTAACCGGAGTAACCCGCGACCGTGCCGAGGCGTTCCACCTCGGCCTGCAAACCCTTGATGACGTGGGGCGACAGTGGTTCGGTGGTGTTGCCGACGCCGAGGCTTATGATCTTGGCCTCCGGGTGGGCGGCCTGGAACTCCCGCCGCCGCTTCGCGATCTCGGGGAAAAGGTAGCCAGCCTTAAGATTAGCGACCTTCTTGTTACGAGTTACCATTTTACTTCCTTAATTGGTTCAAATAAATGCTTAAGAGATCCTGCGATCCCGGTGGGCGGTAAAACCGCCGAAACGGGCCGCAGGATGACGGGGCGGTTGCCGTGGTTTCGAGACGCGTCTTACAGACGCTCCTCAACCGACGGCACTTGCTAAAATTCTTCGAGTCCGGAGAAGTCTATTGTTGCGAAGTAGTCTGCTATTGTTTCGGGGCGGCGGATTTGTTTTATGGTGCCGTCGGGGCGGAGCAATAGTTCGCCGCAGCGGAGTTTGCCATTGTAGTTGAACCCCATCGCGCGCCCGTGGGCCCCGGCGTCGTGGATGATCACCAAGTCGCCTGCCCCGCCGTCGCTGGCCACATCAATCGCGGGCAAGGCTCGCTGCTCGGCGAATTTGTCGTTATTCTCGCATAAACAGCCCACCACATCGTAAGTCTGCGATAATGGCGCGCCCTCTTTACCGGCAACTGTCAAATGGTGATATGCCCCATACATTCCTGGCCGCATCAAATCGGCCATAGTGGCATCGACACCGATATAATCCCGATAGGTATTCTTGCGGTGAATTGCCCGAGTTACCAGCCAGCCATATGGCCCAGTAATAACCCGACCCCATTCGGTGCGAATTCCAAGGCCATCCAAACCGGCGGGCACGATAATGTCATCGTAAGCTTGCCGAATCCCGGCGGCCAATTCTTGATATGAAATTGCCTCTTGTTCCAGGGTATATGGAATTCCAACCCCGCCCCCGAAATTGACAAACTCAAGCACAATGCCCAGTTTATCGCGCAATTCCACAGCGAGTTCAAAAAGCATTCGGGCCGTTTCGATATGATATGCCACTGACAATTCATTCGAGGCCACCATCGTATGCAAAGCGAACCTTTGCACGCCTGCGGCCTGCAATGCGGCATACCCTTCGAATAGTTGTGAGCGCGTCAAACCATATTTCGCCTTTTCGGGTTCGCCAATAATAGCGTTCCCCTTTTTCAGCGGCCCCGGGTTATATCTAAAGGAAACCAAATCCGGCAAACCAACGGTACGCTCTAAATACGAGACGTGGGTAATATCATCTAAATTTATAACCGCACCCAATTCTTCGGCAATGGCATATTCCTTGGCCGGAGTCTCATTCGAGGTGAACATAACGCGTTCGCCAGTAATCCCCGCGCTTTCAGCCAACATCAATTCGGGCACGCTAGAACAATCGGCGCCGAAACCTTCACGAGCTAAGACTTTCAGAATATAAGGATTAGGCAGCGCCTTTACTGCATAATAATTCAAGTAAGACGGAAATATCGAAAACGCCTCTTTGATTTTGCGGGCGTTCTCGATTATCGCCGCTTCGTCGTATATGTAAAAAGGTGTCGGAAATTGCGCTGCAACCTCTTCCAGGGCGTCCTTTTGCAGCGGGAAAGTCTTCTGGCTCACCGTTCCATCCTAGACACTTAGGGAGAAAAACGATAGCAAACCTCAAAACTGTTTTGTGTAATCGCTATCACAGGAGCTAAGCCATTGGCGGGCGTTCTGGATTCTGCGATCCCCTGCGGGGCCGCAGAATGACGGGGTTGGGGTTTTAGCCGTCGGTTGGCGCGAACGAAACCACGGCCTCGGTGGCGATGGCTATTCGTCGCCCCAGGTGCTTTGGAGCGCCACCTTTTTGGCCCGCGCCCGCAACTCCTTCATCCGGTCGTTCTCGAAGTTCTCCGTGATCACCAGTTTGCCCGCGTGTTGCCGCCGCTCCACCTCCTCGTAAGGCAGTTGGAAATATTCGGCCAGATCGAAGACGGTAGTATATTGCGGAAAGTCACGCTCGTAATTAACGTGGCGAGCCCAGCGCCGTTTCAAACGCAGCCAAATGGAGGCGGCTAAGTATAAAAGCAAAAACAGCGTCGGAATAGTTAGCAAACCGATTCGGCCTACAAAGGGCTCGGGGCGATAAACAAACCAGAATATGTTTCGACCAGTCAGCCATAAAGCCACGTCATCGACGAAAACCAGGAATAAATACAAGATCAGCAACGAGAAAAAGGTGGTGATAACGATTTCCACAAACCGCCGCAACGGCGAAACCTTGGTTTCGACGATGACATACTTCTGAATCAACCGCGCCAATTCGTGCCGGGTTGCGCGGCGATAGCGCCGCTCAGCGAACCACGCGCGTGACCCAATATGAGCGCCACGAGGTTTCCGCAACTCGGCGTCTAACGCCCCCGTCAAGCTCGGCTGCGCGGCCTCAATAACTACGTCCCCAAACCGCGATCCGGACTGTTCCATACCGCCTGCCCTCCTCTCCGGGCCGCCTTGATAGCCTTGGGCAAAGCCCGAGTCACCGTCAAAGGATTTATGAACCAATACAGGAAGGGATACCAGGCCGCCCAAATTACATATCGCATAATTCCGGGATCATAACGCCGCGAAAAGCGCACGGAAACGGCAAGTTGCAGCATACATACGACAACCAATAACCCGCCTAAAGAGACCGCCATCCAATTCAAATTCCCCAAAACTAGCCATTGGTAGAAGAAAACGAACATTGAGATATACCATAAAAATGTCCAGATGATCGAAATGATTTGTTCCAACAAAACGGGTAATTGTCCCCAATAACGCGGATGGAACATAATCTTCCAATGTCGAAATAAAACTTCGGCTCCGCCTTGCGCCCAACGCACCCGTTGCGCCCACAGCCCCTTGATGGTCTCGGGCACCAACATCCAACAGCGTGCGGCGGGGTCGTAATGCACCTCCCAGCCGTTGAGTTGCAGCTTCCAAGTGACAGCGATGTCCTCGGTGATCATATCCTGATCCCACCAGCCGACGTCCATTAAGGCCCGCCGCCGGAACAGCACACACACGCCCGACACCGTCCCGATCCGCCCATATAACCGTTGCGCGCGTTTGATCAGCCCAATCACAGAGGCGAACTCCGCGATTTGAATCTTCGCGAGTAACGTAGAACGATTTCGAACCAGAGGATTGCCAGTGACCGCCCCGATGCCCTTGCGCTTGGTGCCCAAGAAGTAGGCCACATTGTTTTTGAGACCCTCGATGTTGGTGACCAAATGCCGCATCGCCTCTTCGCCCAAAAACGAGTCGGCGTCCACCCCGAGCAGGTATTCGCCCCGAGCCGCAATCGCGCCCTGGGTCAAAGCGTGCGCTTTCCCGGCATTATGCAAGATCCGAATGATTCGCAAATTCGGGTATTTCCCGCTGTCGTATATATCTGAAAGCACTTCCCAAGTGCGGTCTTTGGAACCGTCGTCAATGCAGAGGACTTCGAAGTTAGGATATTTGGTATATCCGAATAGTTTTGAAATGGTCGCGGCGACAACTTCTTCTTCATTATAGCAAGGCACCAATATCGAAACTAAGGGATATTGCGTTAATTCCGGTAAATGCGCGGAGTCGATATAGGATTCATTGCGTCGAATGTAAGCTAAAAAGAAACGCAACCCCACCGACATCCAAAATATGGACATCAGGAAGGGGTAGATATATACGAAATTCAGCAAGTCGAGTACGCGCATCGGTGATCACCCAATGTTTCACGTGAAACTTATCGGGAACATACGGCAACCCTAGCACGGTGGAGGTTTTCGCGTCTCTTCCAAGGAAATCGTGCCACAGGGTGAAAAAGTGTGCCAGATGTTTTGGCTTTTCGCTGAGGCTGGGGTAAGGTTGCTGCTGTTGGTTGCGTTCGTAGCTCAACGGATAGAGCATCTGACTACGGATCAGAAGGTTGGGGGTTCGAATCCCTTCGAGCGCGCAGAGGTGAAAGCCCGTATTTCGTAATTGTGTTTTACTACGAAATACGGGCTTGTTCCCTAAATGTGCCCTAATGCGCGGTCTGAGGTCCGCCCTTGACACTCATTTTGCGTCATCGGCGTGGCGTTTGGTCAAGCCTCATATCACTTCAAAGACTTATTTGGGCACACAAAAGCCGCCAAACATAGTTTGACGGCTCAATTTGTGGGGTGGAATTGCCCTACGGCTTAATGGCCGCTTCAGCATCATCCTGGGTTCGCGCTTTGTATGGCTTGTCAAAGTGTTCTACCGTGTCGATGCGCCGGATAAACGCCCGCCAAGTTGCTGAGTCTCTATCTACCTCGGGATACTGTTGGTCAAGGGAGTAGTTTGAGGTGAAGATTACTTCTGTGAACGCCGCCCATTGGTTTTGTATCTGATGTCCAATTGTAGCGGATATTCGTCGAGGAGTTGCTATTATACGGGTCTATTCTCACCGAGCCTCCTTCGGTTACCGGGAACGCTTTGCGCAGGGTCTCAAATTTGATTGCGCCTTTTCGACTTGGGTTTGAGATGAAGATTTGCCAGTGGAGATAGCTATTCTTTTTACCGATTTCTTGCTGTCCAATGTAGCGGTAGTTTTTGAGCGCGTTTGCGCCATAACGCTTATCGAAGTGTTCGGCTGAAATTGTGAGCATCCAGTTCGCGTGATTCTTTCTTGATTTTCATATCTATCATTTTCCTTCCAAATGTTTCGATGCGGACTTCACTATGTTAACAAAAATTTTTATGAACCTGGTTAACTCAATTTATTTGTTGAGCAGGTAATGAGTTCATAACTACATTTGCTCAGATTGCCAACTACAAAGCGAACATTGTGATATGTATTCGCATTCGTTTGGAATTGCGTTTAATTGCGCCTGAGCCTCCGACATTGGTTCGCATTCAGGCTGATTTCGCTTTGCGCGTTGCGCCGCTCACCGCCTTTTGCTCACCACTATGGAGGCTGGGGTCATCATTGCGCGGCGCTGAGGTATCTCGGCGTGTAGTGTTGTTGTATCCGCTGGACATACTCGGCATAGTCAAGGTGCGCAGCCCGGAAAAACTTGTATGGCTCCCCAGCCTCATTTAGTAGCCCAACTCCGGCCGGAAATTCCAGAACTTTGGTAATCTGTTCATCAGTGGCGGACTCATTCAACATCCGAACACCCTCAGCGTTATCCAAGCGGTGAGTTATCCGCCGGGCCTATTGCGCTCTCGCGGCGCCAGTCAAATACATCGCGTCTGGCCGCTTGATTATCGTAAAAATCAGCATTTGGTTCTTGGCGCCCTCCATCAATGCTCCAAATGTGCCTAAAAGTTGCCTTCCTGTCCTGGCGCTAAATGAGCGCCAGGCATCAAACAGGTCTCAGAAAGAGCAGTAATTCGTCGCCGGTTCGCGGTATGATGTAGTAATGACCATCGTCTTGGATATGCCGATAGCGGACAAACAGGCCACACAGGCCGATGTCGATGCAGCGTGGCGGGCGGAGTTTCGTAAGCGGATAGCGGACGCTGATAGTGGGCGCGTGCAGTGGCTGGATTCGGATGAAGTGGATGCAGATATTCTGGCAGAGCTAGCTGAGATGAACCGTCGCAAGTGAAGAAGGCTCCGCCTAAGCTGAAAGAACGCACCCACCCGGACGCAGCCGCAGAACTCAGGGCAGCGGCAAAATGGTATAGCAGTCGCAAAGTAGATTTAGGGTCTGACTTAGTTCGGCTCGCGCGCATCACCCGCAAGGAGATTGCGCTCACTCCTAATAGGTGGGCAGTATTCCTCGATTGGACTGGCACCCCTGTTGTCCGTTCACGGCATTTGCCAAAGTTCCCTTACCGCATCATCTACTATTCCGACGAGAAGTACCTCAGTATTATCGCCTACGCCCACGAGAGCCGCGAACCAGGATTTTGGCAGTCGCGGGTAAATTATTGGGATTCGCCAGCCGAAGAATGATGCGTTAGTTTCCGATAGGTTCCAGCCAGGCAAGTACATCCGCCAAGTCTGTTTGGCCCTCGCCATCTTCAGTTGCTCCTTCAAAGCTTTTCTCTACTGGAGCATCATTTTAACGACGCCGCCGGTTCGAATCCCTTCGAGCGCGCTGAGAGATCTGTAACTGCATCTTGCAGTTACAGATTTTTTGTTGGCTGAGGGATTCGAACCCGAGCGGGCGCTAGAGGAGCAGGTAGTCCACGAGGTCGTGGAGGATTTGGAAGCCGTGCTCCGAGAGGATCGACTCGGCGTGGAACTGGATGCCAGCGAAATGCGGCCCCCAGATGGCGTTGATGTCGCCGGTGCCGGGGGCGGCGTCCACACGCACCTCGTCGGGAGCGGCTGCTGGCGGACGACGAGCGACAAAGGTGTTGTAGAACCCGACCCGTTCGGTGTGTGGCTGCCCGCCAATAGTGAGTGTTACCGGCGCTTGGGTGCCTTGGAAAACGATGTCCTTGTAGGTCAGGTCGAAGCCGAGAACATCCGCGAGCACCTGATGGCCCAAACAGACCGCCAAAAATGGTCGGCCAGACTCCAGCATCTGGGACGCCACCGCCCGGAGCTGCACAATCTTCGGGTCAGTCTCGGAGCGTGGATCACCTGGCCCTGGTCCAAGAATCACCAAGTCATATCCGTCCAAAGCGCCTGGCTCATATTCTGTATGTCGAATAATGTCCGTCGATATCCCCAGTGAAATCAAAACGTGACGAATCATTTTCACAAAGTCATCGCCGCCTTCCAAAATTACCGCATTCTTTCCAGCCAATCGACCCAGCAAATGTTCGCCAGCTTGATCTGCCAGCCAGAAAGACGATAACCGGCGATTTCGTTTATTCAATTCGACTAACACATCTTCGTCGGATACCAATTCCAATATGCCAATACCGATATCCTGAGAATTATCGGCAGGCACCAATCCAAAAGCCGAAAGAATGCCAGCAGCTTTAGCGTGAGTTTCCGCGACCTCGCCAGCGGGAGAAGAATCGCGCACTAAAGTCGCCCCGGCAGTTATAGTTAAAGCGCCTTCTAATCTGATATCGGCAGTCCGAATTACGATCGGACTATCGACTGTGGCTTGCCCATCCGCAGTGCGGCCAAATAACGCTAAAGCCGCCCCATAATATCCGCGACCTTCGTGCTCATATTGCTTAATGAGCCGCACCGCATTCTCCACCGGCGAACCTGTGACAGTAGCGGCGAACATTGTATCCCGCAAAACTTCGCGCGGGTCTCGATCCGTGTGACCAGCCAAAAGATATTCGGTATGAATCAGTCGCGACATCGGTTTCAAATATGGCCCCAAAACCTGTCCGCCCTCGGAACAGATGTCGCACATCATTTTGAGTTCTTCGTCCACCACCATAAACAGTTCGTAGATTTCTTTTTCGTTATTCAAGAAATCCAGCAATTTCGGCTTCAGGATATCGACAACAGCTTCTGCCGGATCGACAGCGCTGGCAATGGCATCCGAAAGATTTTTAGGTAAGCGGAAGGTTCCCGATATCGGATTCATTCGTACGTGCCCGCCATTAATTGACAAATGTCGTTCCGGTGAGGCGCCAATCAAATATCGTTCGCCGGTAAAGAAAATGAAAGTCCAATAGGCGCCGCGCTCTTGTTCCAACAATCTGCGATAAACACTTAATGCCTTTTCGGCGCTAAAATCCGCGATGACGGCCCGAAATTTGCGGCCAATCACCAAATTAGAGCCTTCGCCTTGCCCAATTTCGTCATCAATAATCGCAGAAACGATCTTCTCATATTCCGCATCCGGGGTATCAAAGCCACTAACGGAATCGAAATCTATTTCGCTAACAGGTAAAGCCGCAATTACGTCTGCCACGGAAAGCTCAATTTCGTCCTCGATGTCCACGACCGTCAGCGGCGCGCCATCGTCGTGCACGTCATAACCGCGCTCCGCGATTTGGCGGAACGGCACCGCGACCAGCCGATCAACGGTACGACCCGGCCCCGGCGCCCCAGTCTCCAGCGGAATGTCCTGCAATGACGAAGCAACCCAAGGCCGCCCCCCCAAAGCGCCGATGGTATCCTTGCCGCCCACGCGCGTCGAGCGGCGGATCAGCGCCCAGGCGGGATACTGCTGAATAGCGGCGATAGCGTCTTGAGCGCCCTGAAACTCCCGCGCGATGTCGTTCATAACCCCAACATTAATCAACAAAACTGTAATCTCGTTCACAAATACTGCGATTTGGCGCGTGGGCCGGTAAGCTTTTGCTGGTTGTGCTCTTACCTGGGCGTCGCACGGCGAAAATGCGGTGCGACCAAAGGGCTGGAGAATATTACAGAGGTCGTATATATGTTTGCCGAAGGAGGCAGATGATGACGGATCAAGATGGTTGGGTAAAAGTTGATGAAATCGAATGTGATTGCGCCGATGGGGCCGATTGTCAGTGTGTCGATTGCGAGCACGCCGACGCCGTCGATACCCACGGTTTCGCGGATTCGGTGCACGCGACGCTAGACCAGGCTTCCCGCGACGTACGGAACGCAGTGACAAGTGGACTTGCCGCTGCGGAGCCGGTTTTCCGTAATAAGGTGGCGCCCGCTTTGGCACAGGCCGCCGCGCGCTTGTCGGATCTCACTGACAATGCGCAAAAGACCACTGCCGAACGCGTTGGGATTGCG
>Ga0268261_10001746_pt1 | contig 15234 bp, 7 predicted proteins | sample TergutNc150P1_FD_190353 | JGI IMG/M metagenome (GOLD analysis project Ga0268261, IMG submission 190353) | Nasutitermes corniger P1 segment gut microbial community from laboratory colony in Florida, USA - Nc150 P1 (SPAdes) (version 2) | ecosystem: Host-associated > Arthropoda: Insects > Digestive... | reverse complement strand
GTCTCTGCGACGAGCTGATCACTCGTCCAGAGGAGTCCTACCGACTGTGCTGCGTCGTTGTGTGTGATCTAGAAACATCAAGAATGGGTGCTCCATATATATATGACATTAGTCACCTAAGGGTTAATGATTTAACCCTTATCCTGCTAACGTGGAGAAAATGGTGAGCTCCTAATAATGCCAGCAAATAGCAGATGGGATTTAATTCGGGATTTAAAGGGTTAATAATAATTGAATGATCTCATGGTGGTGAATATGAAGATTGGTTTTCTAGAATGTGACGTTGTGTAGCCTGATGGAAAATTAGCAACGTTTTTGAAGAGCTTGGTGCTTGAATCTTTAGGATAGATGTAGTGAAGGTAGACATACCTGTTTCCCCCACAACGCTGACAACTTTTGATCAGATTACATGGCGTCATTTTCCAGAAGCCAGTAATCTTCAGTTGTTTTATATCTCTGTGCAGTAGATTTGTAACGACCGTCAACATTCCAACACAATTTTATCTGCAGTAAAAGAAAAATAATAATGAGTTTCTTATATTCACACATGGTTTTAGTACTAAGTGTGTGCTCTGAATATCCTTTATATTTCCAATCTTATTGCAGTGTATGTTTCTGATGGTAGGTGCTTCTATGGATTGTAAATTTATCTCAAAAAGCAAGGTTCTTTTCTATACCATAACAAAACCTGCATTTGTTGTAGAGGTAGCAGCTAAGATAAGTTGTACCACATGAATCAAATCACAGTAATACTATACAAAATATGCAATGACATGGGTTTAGAGGAGACAAAAAATTACAAAGAATGGTGCTTTATTAAACATTATGACATTTAAGGAGTTATTTAGTGTTAATGTCTGTTGCATCAATAACAGAGGATTTAAAGGTCTTTCAAAGGGAAAATAAAAAATAAAATTCAACAAATATTTTTAGAGGTTTTGTCCCTGATGCAAAAAAAAAACAATGTGTGAAGAAACCACTGACTTGGTGATAGATTTTTGCAGCCTGAAATTCCATGTACATTTATGAAAACTGATAAAATTACTGATGGCTGGAAAAATATTGCACTGTATTTCATAAGGTGTGAATCTTAATAATGCATCTAGAAATATGAGCTAATAAAGAAATACTAGCTTCTTTTTTTAGATACACAGAGAATATGCGTATACTCAAATAAACCTCAGCTAGAAAACTTGACATAAAGTGCACTCCTTGTAACTTAAATATTAGGATTTACCTTATTATTAAGTCATTCTCATTTAACCAACTGATGTACTCTGATGGCCATGAATCTGACAAGAAAGAAGTAGAAATAATTTACCTACAGGCAAGTTGCTGTAAATAACCCTTACACTAACTATGATATGCTTTTAAGTAATTTATTGTAAAAACATTAAATTAATATTAGGGTAAAAGGTAAAAAGGTAATGCAATGCCATTACATGCCTGGACAGGCCCTGAGGGTTCCAGGAGTTTGAGGCTCCCAGATTTCAAGACAGTCGGCACATGAAGGTGGTAGGGTTGTCAGCCCTACGCACCGGCCGCCTTTACCCCCAGGAAATATTCCTGGTACTCATTTCTGTTAGAGGCTGAGTCAACCCCAGGGCCGTAGTGTGACCGGAAGGATTACGTCAATGAGAAATTCCAATGACACCATCGGGAATCGAACCCATGACCTTCCGGCTTGTAGCGCAGTGCCTCAACCGACTGCGCTACCGCGTGCCCCCAATAGTAGGGGTAAACGTAAAGGTAGAGCAATCCCATTACAGGCCTGGACAGGCCCTAAGGGTTCCAGGAGGATGAGGCTCCTAGATTTCAAGACAATCAGCACATGGAGGTGGTAAGGTTGTAAGCCCTACACACCGGCCGCCTTTACCCCCAAGAAATATTCCTGGTATTCATTCTGTTAAAGGCTGAGTCGACCCCAGGGCCATAGTGCGGACGAAAGGATTATGTCAATGAAAAATTCCAGTGACACCATCGGGAATCGAACCCGCGACCTTCCGGCTTGTAGCGCAGTGCCTCAACCAACTGCGCTACCGCGTGCCCCCCCAATAGTAGGGGTACTTACATTAAATTTAATCAAACAGCATGTCAGTGAGTTAAAAAGACTGAAATTTAAAATACAGCTGCAAAATATAAAGCAGTTCATCCTCCTGGAAGACTGCGAAATATGCTCACGTGACAACATGGCTGTAACATGCCGTTACTTTATTGCAAGAGAAACCATCTGTTACAAAAGAATAAGTAGGCTCTGCTTCAAAGTTTCTATTAAACTTTATTACATTTAAAGACACCCACACACAACAGCACAAGATAAAACATATTTCTTACTTTTTTCAGTGTTGCAAATATTATTTGCAAACTTGAATAATCAACTTTTTTTCCTTAAAAAAATTTTCCTTAGAAAAACTGAAACAAATCACACAATCATTACTGACAGTTGTTATTCACACCCACCAATAGAGGCAGGATGCTACACTTTTGTCTTAGGCTAAACATGTGTTTCTGTATAATAATACATTAGTCAGACCAAGATTGAAATAAATGCAATGCTTTGATAAAATGCGCACCTCAACAAGAAAACTCTTTATTTCCAGCCGTTCAAAATGAGGAATCTAATAGGAACGCCCTCATATATCCTACTACCCTTCTAAACATGCCCAGTTTGCATTCAATCAATTACTGATTGAACTCTCAGACTGCCTAATATATGCAATATATTTGTTTCACCAAGACATGAGTTATGCACATAACTTTTGACTAAAACAATTCTTTCACACAATTTTCATTATTAATATTAATAACAATTATTTAAAACATGAAAGTGATAATTCTACAGTTGAAGATGGTGATGGAGTGTTCTGTTACTATTTTACTTCAATTTTCATGATTAATTTGTGTGTTTTAAATTGTATCATATTCTCTCAATTTCTGTGAAATAAAATTTACCTAAAGCATGGCAGTGGAATACACACATTTATTTGCTTATATATCTGCGTATAATTTATAATATTTGGGTAAGAGTACTTGGAGTAAAACTCATACAGAATATTCGTATACCAGAAATGAAAGTTGCTGTCAAAGCAACAACTGTCACAGTACAGATAACTGCATGTCATTTGTTTTCATTTTCTGTGTGTGTGTAGTGGCATACATAGTGAAGTTGCAGTAGATTTTACAGATACTTAATTCTCTTATGCAACGTTTGGAAATTCCAAAAGAACGTAAAATCACCAAGTACAACTAATGGATTCTGAGATGGCTGCATTATGTGTAATGTCAAAAACTGAGAGAAAAAAGAAATGACTATTTTAGAACTTTCTGAAATTCTAACATCACTTGCAGAATCTGCATATGAAAACATAAAATAATATGAATCAGATAAAAAGTATTCACAAATATTAGTGTGCTCATGACAATATTTAATTCAAATGAGTTTTCTCATAATGTCTTCGTTTCAACAAAACACTCCTCACACCTATAAACAACTGATGATTTAAAAACAGAATAATATTTCTAGGCAAAGTTACACAAAATTAACAAAATATGCCCCATTCTGAATATAACTCTCATCCATTCATCTACATCCTTGACATAAATTAAAGACAGCACCAAATTATTATATAGTACTCTGAAAAACAAGATAAGTACCACTTATAATGTTACTATAGCTTTGTGGTTACATGTACTGCTTTTTGGAAAAAACCATTACATGTACAACAATATATAATAACAATAAAAACATACAATTTGAAAGACAAAAAATATATATCAGACTTTCTGAAATATTCATGTTTTGTGCACAACAAACACACACTCACATACAGACAAACATACTTACATTACTTAACCTAAAACAAAAAAGGTCTAGTTTGTAAACAACATTACACATAACATAATGATTACAATAATATGATGGGTGTTATAGTAGATAATAATAGGAACTTAATCAAAAGAACAGAAACAAGCTTAAATGGATGCAAAATATGTGATGATTGGATGTGAGTGAAAGAAGAAGATTATAACAGTGTAATCACAATGTACTGTAGATCAGGTAAGACAGACACTTAGTATAACCTCTTTGCAGCACAACGATTGATTTACACATGCTTTAACGTTTATGAGTTCACAATTTGGATCAGGGAGTTCATTTATATGTTTCATTTACTTCTCAGAATAAACACTGTGTTGACTGATGTACATAATGAAGGTGAATGTTGTCTTGGAAGTAAAAAGAGATTTTGTATGCGTTGTGTGGGTTAGCCCCACTCTTCAAAGGGTTGAAATATACCTGTGACAGAACACCTTTCAGATTTATTCAGAAAATGGAATCATTCAATATGTTTCTTGCCCAAATATCTGCAGCATTGCACAGGCAAAATAATGTTATATGCTGGATTTGTCATGCTCTAAATATATTAATATTTTGCCCAGTCTTGCACTTAAAAAAAAAAAAAAAGAAGTTTAAAGGCGAGTAACTGGAACTGATGCATGGAAGAGGTATATATTCCACCTCTCTGCCAAGAGCTTGACAACTGATAAATCTACTGTTTCTTTAAATCTCCTTCTTTCTGTTATTTTCCAATCAAGACATGAACAAAAGCAGTGGGTAAACTTAACGTAATGTTTATCATGTGAGCAGCAAACACACTGTAAAAATCTGGTTAAATTTGGTAATATTTGCAGCAGAACACAAGTGGTTGGGCAATGTTGATAATCATTTTATAAACATAACCTACAATCTTACAGTGTAATGAATTAAAGCACCAGCACATACAGTATTACATTTATGAGTTTCAGAGATATAAGTTCGTTCATTAAAAATATATAATGAGTCTCTTGTAATTAGCATTGTAAATTAATATGTAATAATCACTGAGTTATGAGGAAACATCATTTTTTAGTTTTTTTTACATGTTCTCGAAATGCACTGCTTCATGTACTTAGGATAGAAAGCTTTAAGGCAAGAATTCTAATAGATCTCTTTACGTCATATGTAATTTGTTTTCCGTAATGGAGTACAGGATTAATCTTATACATGTGAAACATTACTGTTACTAATATTTAGAAATCATGTGTTGGCATTTTATTCCAAAACACTAGGATTAATAATGGTCATAATGTTAACAGCAATAGTAATAGTGGTAATAACAAATAATAACTAATAATAATTGTAGTAAATAATAATAATAATAATAATAATAATAATAATAATAATAATAATAATAATAATAATAATAATAATAATAACTGAACACCATACAATGGATTATAACTGTTCAGGTATTCTTAATGTGATGTATCTATAACGTAGAACAATGAACTAACGGTATACGGTTATCTTATTCTGTTCAGAAACATTTCAACTGTATATTGTGTAATGAGTTGTAATATTATGTATTAATTAAAAACTATTTGACTACAACATCCTGTAAACTATATGTTAATAATGATGGAAGCAAAAATTATTCTTTATTAACCTGGGCTGAAATGTTATGGCGGTACTGAATGTGCAGATGAACAAAGGAACATTGAGAAGTGTCACATACTTATCATTTCCATATTTCTTTATGTATTCTCTGAGGTTTGCTAAAAACAATATTTATGAAAAAAATGTTTCACTAATTTTGTTGCTCCAAAAGTTAAATTTGGTTAGCAGCAACTTATTAACTGGATGCTGAAGGTACTGCAGAATAATATACCTTGTTTTGTTGCTGCATCTTTAAATGCAGAAAAAAGGTCAAAACTATACGCCTTACTACAGTATTTAATGTTGTAAATTTGTATGTTATAGTGTTGTATTTAATGCAGTAAAATGCAATTGAGTGGGTTGAATGGAATTTGTCTACCCTATTAACAGACTAGGGATCTGACTTTCTTTTTGTGTGATAACAACTGAATATCATTATGTAAGATATATTCAAACTGACATGTAATATACTGTATGGGCAACTCGAAATTTTGTAAATTGAAAATTCCGTTTAGTGTTTCATGAGGTGATGCAGTGTTCCACATAGAAACATATTTCATGCAGACAGTTTAAAACATTTAACACAACAGTAGCTTTGCAAACCATTTTGAAAAGTTGAACACACATGCATCTTAAAACTGTACTATGTATGTTTGTAGGTATCTACTTGGTTTATAACATGCATGTTAAATCTACTGCTAATATGTATAATGTTAGTGGCAATATTGTAATAAATTGTGTAGAATGATATACATGTACTATTGAACTATTGTTAAAGCTGACTTGTGCAGCCCACATATCGACAGTTATTATCATATAACAAGTAAGAACTGAAATCTGGTGTTAAAGAGAAATCTTTAGTTATGTACGCTTGGGTACATAGCCAGATTATGTACAAAACACTGTAAAGACATTTATGTTTGTTTGAGATTGGCAAGTGTGTTCAAACTTTTCTATTCAAATTGTGAATAGAATATACAACAAAATATGGATATGCTCTCTAATTGAATTTCTTGGGCATGATGTACATAGATCGCCCAGATTTTTAACGACATTAAAGTTAACTTTTTTTGTAAGCATAATTTGCAGCAGTTTAAATGATACTTTCAAACACTTTTGTTTATCCTGACATGATGTACTTTGTTAACTGCTTTTATCATATAAACTTGTTCTGTTACAGACGATCTGCACTTCTTAAGAATTAGTAGGATGACAAGTAATCTGAAATTTTCAGTCTGAAATGTATCATATTTTCATATCTCAGTTTGTTAATTCAGCACACATCTCTTTGCATTACTCAATATTTTAATATCTCTATCTCATAAGATTAATAATTATGATTTCTGTCTTTCAGATATTTCAACATGTCATAACATGATTGTTATGCTTAATTGGAAAAATCATCCATTATTAGAAATTTTATCTTGTAGCAACAGTATCTGTTATTTTTTGGACTTGTGTTCCAAGACACTCTCAATATTCATTTGTTCCACTGCAGTAAGAATTGTAAATGTATGAACCAACTTTTCATGGTTGCAAGTTCACAGACTTGTAAGAGATGCATTGAAGGAATGATACAAAGACTACAGAGTGAGAATAGGGCGTTCTGAATATGTACTTTAAATGTTTAACCATTTTAATAGACTTGTGATTTACATTTATTCCAACAGATGTCTATTTTCAGAATGGTAACTTTGAATATATGTTTACGTGTTATGCTGGCCAATGGGAAAAGTAAGCGGCATTAGTCACTGTCAGCAAGTATTTCACAAAATCCTACATATATCTAGATAAAGAAAATTTTATATATATATATTTTTTGGTTATGGTTTGTGAAGTAGATGAAGTTCATGTTTTGAGAATAAGCTTAAATGGCTGACCCAGTAGATGGTATGGGAGAATGTAGTACTTTTTTCACTTGAATTCTAACATAATTTAAATTAAATCATCCATAACGTTAAATGTGAAATGGTAAAGTTAAAAAAAGTTTTGTTTTTTTCAAAAACCAAGGTCCTAATTTCTGAAAAATTATGGAACTCTCATGTTGTCACATCTATTACCTCTCAATCGAAACGTAAGTTGGAGTGTTTAAGAGAAAGACTACTAATAATTTCTCACCTCCAAAAATTTGCCCACAAAATAAGTCCCACTCTATGCCCTAAAGACATGTCATTCCTTCAAGCTCTCTACTGTATATATTTGGGACACACAAAACTTATCTGTAACATATTTTTTCATGGATTTTTGGTTTGCAAGTTTGAAAACAGAGACATCTTATTTAGTGGTTGAAAAACTGGCATAAGACAAACATATTCCATGTTTACAATGGAGAAAACAATCATTAAAAATGAAACCGTGCAACAAATCCACGACATGAACAAAAACCAATGTGTATTGAGTACACTGAATACTAGTATAAAACAAAAACTACTTATCAATAATTTCGATACACATATGTAGGCCTGTTGTGACAATTTTGAATTTTCAGAATCGTAAATACATTGATACTGACAAACCAATGTAATAGACTGTAAATTTTTAAGATATATACTTGTGTATCTAATTATACTCATATGTCATTATTGTGATTCTGTGAACCATATTCTAATGCATTACCAATTTCTGAAATCAAACAGTGATTAAACTGTGCCAGTAACACAATTTATGAAAACTTTTAGGCCTATTTTGTTTCAAATTTATTATAAATGTTGTACATACAGTCAGATAGTGATACTTTATCACTTCATATGTACGTAGTTGGCTATTATGTAGAGTTTTACATAACAAGTTTCCGACTCTATGTATTTTGTGATAATAATGATTTAAGGTTTCTTTAATGTATAATGAAATAACTAATATTTTATTTTAAAAAAAAAGCAGTAGATGTTAAAATGAATCTGAGGTGTTTCACCTTAATGCTGGTTGTTACAGTATAATATTACATAACTGCAGCATTTTGTAAATGCGTACTGTGGCAACGCTGCGAGTGTTGTACCACACAGCATGTGTACAGACTATTGCAAATTGTGGTACATTTCTGTTTCAGGGTCCTCTGTCCATAAACCATGGCATACTTGTCTCATCACATCGCTGACTCTTTATCACACAACGGCTACATGTGCCTTAAATGTGAATAAATCCGTAGCCCTCATACTGTTACTCCAATCAGTGTCTCATTTAAGGGCACAAGCAATTATGCACAATATGATTTACAGGCAAAATACCCCTTTTTTGTATTGTAGTACATAAGAGTGTTGGACTCATTATGTATATGGGCTATTGTAAATTACTGACAGGCTGCAGCATGTAGATTGTTCATCCTGATACATAAAGTTGCAGACTTATTATGTATTGGTTATATTACGGCGCTGTGGCTTGCACATACGAGCGTGTGTTACTGCGTATGTGTTTGGGCTATTGCAAGAAAAAAGTTACCTTCAAACTTTTTTATATCCATTTGAGACATATACATTTAGAGTGTCACACTCTATATTATATATTCATTACTGTGGCTGCTATTTCATTTAAAGAGTTGAGTAGTGTGTATGTACATGCATTCGAGTGTCAAACTCGGTATGCACCTGGGCTATTGCAGGAAAAATCGTCGCATAAAGTTTGTGTATGTGGTACACCAAGGTGTCAGACTCGAGGTGTATTGGGCTATTGTAACTTATTGTAAAACTTTTCCATATGTGGCATGTGTAATATGGTACATTTGAGTGTCAGACTCAAAATGCATTGGGCTATTGTAAATCATATGATAAGTGTTTGAACAATAATACATAACATGAGTGTTGGACTCAGAATGTATTTGCTTGTTATTGAACTGTGGTAAAAATGCTCCGAATGTTTGTATGTACTGGGCGATTACTTAAGATGGCTATTGCAAAATAAGTATTGTTTTGTACTTCAGCATTTAGGCCATTAATGTGGGGACAAAACTGTTGTGTAACTAATATTTTCTTCTGATTGTCCATCAGTGTGATTAGTTTATTTACTGATGTGTTTGGCAGCTTCATTTTTGTCACTGACTTTTAAATCTGGTACGAAATTTCAGCAAACTATGCCATATCATGTAATTTTTGACCTATTTCGATCTACAGAGCAATTAAAAACAACTTAACGTATTCACATATTTGTTTTGAAGTAAGCAGTGAGCCTAAAAGGCCATGATATATATATATCAGTTGCTAGAAAAGTTTCTCAGTTATGATCTTTTACAAATAAACCCTGAACTTTTCCTAAAAGCTAACAGATACTATATCATTGTAGGCTCATTAGTTTGTAAATTATAATAATCCAAAAATGTTACTTTCTTTTTGAATTACTCTGTATATGCTCTAAATATAAAGCCAGCTGTTCAAAGAGCAGCACCTTACTGCAGCAAGCTAGCATCATACCAGACAAGCATACAATTTAACAAGAGAATTTTTGTGTGAGCTAAATGTCCATATACTATGTTAATGTTATGTGTCTAGGTTTGTTGTACTTAAATAGCTGCCTGTATGAACTCAAGAGAAATATTATCAACAAATATTTGATGACTGCCGTCAATGTTACATACTCTCACTTTTCCAGTGTTATGTTTGTAGCAATGCAAAATGGTGCATTTTATTCTTTAAAAAGAGAGATAAATCAAAAAGTGGGGGGCATATATTTTAATTTATGGGCATTGGCCACCTTCTCATTTAACGAAAATATTAGTGTTTCTTTAAACTACTCTTGTACAAGCATTACATATGAAACACAACAGAAATCTGAGAACATATGTTATTGCTAGACAGTAAGTATGGTTACTGGAAGCTGGTGTGATATAATGCTTCCAGCAAACCTTAAATGTTCTACAGTCTTGTTCCCACATATGAACGAAAATATAATGTTTACTTACATATGAGTTGTTTTATGTGTATCGGTACCTTTGATTAAGATATTCTGCCATGTTAAACACCTGATGGAAAAATTCACTTTCAAGCTTTTGGAACAAAATTAGGCCGATAATTATAGAACCATATACATAATGAAAGGAGGCTTCTAACTGTAATAAACAATGTGCTGCATAAGGAAACCTTCTTGTAACCCAAGCATTCTATTTTCAGGTGCAGAAAAATTGCACTGAAAGAACATATGGAACTTCAGTCACGTTTTGGGGTTAAGGGTCTGTAAATCGTAATTTGATCATTGGCTTCAGAAATTATGCAAATAGATGGTCAAATTTAAAAAATACTGAAGATTAAAAAAAAAACAAGCATTCCATATTCTACCTAAAAATGGTGGAAATTTAAATTCATGGTTTAAAACGAAATTTTCTGTTAGTCTTGTGTACACACAGAACAAACATGATGTTTATTATTTGCATGATGTAACGTCAGTTCCAACCACTTACTGAAAACCAAAGATGGAGGTAACATGTAACGCCAAAACTGCGGTGTCAACCTACAAAAACACGCTCATAGGACTACAGTCTGAAATACCAAACATGAAAGTGAATTGAATCTCAAATGTCAACATGGCAGCACAAATTTAAAAACATTTATTTTGTGTTGTATCCGGTTATTTCTTTTAACAGTACTGTATTCTTGTGCTTATCATTTTTCATTACTTTGAAATTGGTTTTGTGTATCGACCAACTAAATGCGCATGCAACCCATGACTGAATATTGTATTTACCAAGGCCTCTGAAATCACACGGTGTTTGTCAGTGCAGTAACAATCAAGAGTTGGTTTCAGGGCGGCCATGATAGAAAATTGTATTGTTGTAATGGTACTGTGTATTGTATTATTGGACATATAAAAGTGACACGAACAATTATCATTTTGTGAACTATTAACATACTGCCCCAAACTGGAGACCAAAGAACTGAAAATTATGGAACTATTGTTGTAGTTATTGTTTTTGTTTGTACAAAAAATTAAACGCGGTTCTTAGGCCACGTTCAGTAGTATCCAATAATTTTTGTAATTCAGTTTTAGGCAATTTGTACAGAGATTCTATAATTACGTTGAGCTATAACGTGAATGTTGGTGGAACAAAATAACACCACAATTTAACAACACATCACTTTGTGATGTTACTTTGATTGCTCAACATTCTGCTTAAAAATACGGAAAAAAAAAGACTTCGAAGCATTCACTCTAACCATTCACACTATTAAGTCGAACACATGAAACATAACCTCAAACTGCGCAACAAATTAAAAATAGATCGCATAATAAAAACTACTGTGATTATGAACTGAAGATAAACCCTTTCTGTAATTGACTAACAAAATATTGCTTCAAATATCTTGTCCGTTTTATGGCTAATCCCCGTGCTATTTTTAATCATTCGTTAAAAGAAGAAATTAAAGCCATAAAGACAAAATATGATTGAACATAAAAGGAACTAATCGATAAACAATCGTCTCACAGACTGAAAAGTTTTGACTCTATTCTAAATAAAAATAATGATAATCACAGCCAATGTTTCTTTTCAAACTAAATTGCGCAGTCTTATTAATAACTAATATATATAATATATATAATCATTTCACTAATTGTCTGGTGATTTTTTTAAAGAATAGAGCGAGAATTGTTATTAAAAAATAAATAGTTACCATTTCAAGATATCGAGAGATTGTGTTTGCAAAAATGTACTGTTTTGAATATTTTTTGTGTTGTTGTTATTCCAAATGGAAATTTATTTTGGAAATATTTTGTTTGTATTTGTTTGATCAAAAAAATTTTTTTTTCCCCAAACTAATCATGCTATCTTGTTTTTCTTTCACAATAAACAAACAACGTCTTTGTCACAATCACACACACGTGTATATATGTACAGACACTCAGATCAATTGTAACAGCATACTATCTGTCATGTACATTTGTTACTCTACAGCTTTCTTGGCTAACGGTGGAGTTGGTTACACAGTATTTGCATTCCGTTTCCTTTCTTCAGAAAACTTGCACGTGTCTTCATTTTTTCTTAAATTATATATTTAATAACAAAAATCACACATATAATTTGTTCTTTCCTAGTTATTCTTACTACCAATAGTTCCAGTATTATTTATATATAAATTCACATGCATATAGTTCATTCCATGCTTCTTATTTTCCTGCATTATTGACTTAATAATAGCTGTGTTTTCATGGGTTGTTGTTCTGTTGCTGCTGTTGGTTCTGTGAGTTTCCAGAGCTACTGGACAAGCTGAAGCCTAGTGCTCGAGGATCCCCTCCATGGAGCCGCAGTGCCTGTTCTAACCTCTGTTCCTGCAACCGCAAAGCTTCGCTGAGGTCTGGCGAGACCTGGTTGTGGTGCGCATGATGGTGGTTCATACCACCGCCATTGCTGTTCCCGCCACTGCCATTGTGTGCCGCAGCCATGTTGTGGTGCCGAAGCGCCACGGAGTTTCCATCGCCACCCCCGGAAACATTATTACTCGATGCTGCGACAGCAGCCGCCTGACTGACCGCTAGCCGAAGTGCTGCCTCTGCCTGTGACCGCAGAAGTGCTTCAGCTTGGTGTATCCTCAAGGCTGCTGCCTCCGACGACGATTGCTGGTGATTGTGGTGACCCTGTGGCCCCCCGTGGTGGTGACTCGTCATGGAGTCCAGCCGCATCGCGGAGTCTACAGCCATTGAGGATCTCATAGCTGCGTCCATCGACCTCATAGAATCAGCCATAGATGCGGCGCGCATGGCCGCATTCATGGCCGCTTGGGCCTGTGCCGCCGATACGCCACCGTCCCCAGGCGCCGGAGGAGTCGATGAGCCCGGACCTCCTGCAGAACCGTTGTTCCCATTGTTGCCGCCAGGAGATCCCACTCCTCCGAGTCCTGTAGCACCCATTCTCATAGCAGCTGCGAGGTTTACAGCCGCAGCCTGGACAGCGGCCGCGGCGCTGGAGTCGACCCCGAGACCTCCGGGCCCAGGACTCCCAAGGCCTCCTGACACTCCTGCCGAAGACTGACCCACCATGGCTACCATGGCAGCCATGCGACTCGCGTTATGCAGTTCCTCCGCTCCGTATTGCTGCTGCAGCCCGTTACCGCCCCGACCGCTCAAGATGTCGCCCAGTTTGTTGTTGTTATTGTTGTTGTTCATGATTCCGCCGGGCTCCGATCCAGTGCTAGAGAGCCGGCCACCTCCTGAGGAACTGTCAGAGTGTGCGGAAGGACTGGCACACATGGACGACGGCCCACCGCCTCCAAGTCCGGCCAGGCCTCCAGCTGATGACGCGGCGACAGCTGCCGCCAGAAGTGACTCACGCTCCCGGCGCTCGGCGGCCGCTCGGCTGAGGACGTACTGTGCCGCGAACTGGTGCTTTGGGTCCATCCGCATGTGCTCCATGTGACTGAGTAGCCCTGGGCAACATGACACGTCAGAATCAGGCAAACCTTCACCATTTGTCATTTTAACGTAACAAGTAAATAAAATGTTGTCTTAACGGCACAGGTCAGTGTCCGCGGACCCTTGGGATTCTGCGGGCGACTTGCAGACTTCCCGCCACTAGATTTCATCTACAATGAAGGGGAGGAAGTATCAAAATTCAATGCTTCATAACCTGTACTGTTCACAAATACCATTACAGAGATGAAATGGAGGGGGACGACTAATACGGGACGTGTAGCAGGCGTCGGAAATATGAAAATTTCTTAAAAAACCACAGTCGAGAAATGCGATAGGAGGAGAATTATTGGTAGACCTAGACACAGACAGAAGAATATTAAATTGGATGTAATAAACACTATGGTAGATTGTAGGTTGGATTCATCTGGCACATGGTTGCGGTAACTGGTGAACACGGTAATGAATTCTTTGTTCCCTAAGAGGCGAGGAATTGCTTGAGCCACTTTAAGCTTATTAAGTAGAACTCTGCTTCAATGAATTAGTTAAGTTACGTGTCTGATCATACGTTTAAAGTATGCTGCCTTTTAAATTATGCATTGGGTTTTCAGTAGAACTTAATTCTTTGAAGAAAAACGTTGCATTCAACAAGTACATTATTGTAATATTCATTGTAACTAACTAACTAACTAACTAACTAACTAATTGACTGACTGACGGACAGACGAACTAACTAAACCAATTAACTGACTGATTGCCTAACTAAACAACCAACCTACTAATTAACGATTTTTGTTTATGAATTGTTTTACTTGAAGTGGTCTGTGTTTAATTTGTGTTAATGACTTGGGGTACTGAGGATTCAGGTCTTCAGTGTTGTTATGCTGGCTAGCAGGGTTTGTGATTCCGGACGTGAAAACCAAAAGTATAGCTTCAAATTAGAACACTGGACAAAGCAATTCAGTGTTATGTATTTCTAATTATAATTTTGTTTGGCAGATTTTGAAGGCATTTCTTCCCTAATTTAACATATCAGAACTCACCTTTACCTAAAACAGAAATTTATTCCGGAAAACAAATGCGGGTGACATATCATTATGGTATTACGTATCAACTTACAGACTACAGGTGACTTTAACCAATCCGACCAGAAAGAACCAAAAATAGATGGAGTCAATGATTATTAATTTCTACAAACTGGAACGATTTCTAGATAATTTCATAACTTGATAATTGTGCTGCATATGTACGCAAAAAAAAAGAATGCACACACGCACACGCACACACACACACACACACGCATATCATTCATATATATATATATATATATATACATACATATAATGTCAAACCATGATACAGAGCAACTGTTAACAGCAACTTGTGGCGGAATGTGAAGGGTGGTCATAAATCAAGAGAACTTTCACAAGCTTCCC
>Ga0268261_10001745_pt1 | contig 15235 bp, 13 predicted proteins | sample TergutNc150P1_FD_190353 | JGI IMG/M metagenome (GOLD analysis project Ga0268261, IMG submission 190353) | Nasutitermes corniger P1 segment gut microbial community from laboratory colony in Florida, USA - Nc150 P1 (SPAdes) (version 2) | ecosystem: Host-associated > Arthropoda: Insects >... | reverse complement strand
AAAAAGTATATGAGTGGTCACCCGCACTAACAAGATCACTAGGAAGACCTAAAAATAGATGGGAGGATGATGTAAAGAGCGATATAACAAGGATGAAAATAACAAACTGGAAGGACTGCATCAGAAAACGGACCAAGTGGAAGAAACTTGTTGAGAAGGCCAAAACTTCTCTGAAGTTGTAGCGCCTCAAGAAGAAGAAGAAGAAGAAGAAGAAGGGTTGGGATACATTTGGTTAGGCAGAGAGATAAGAGATTTAAAAGATATATGTCAGATAATGTAAACTAGGTGTAATGATATTTCCAGACAATCCAGAGGAGAAAAAATGAAGGAAAATAAATCTTTAGTCTCATACAAGAATATGAAACACGAATGGGGGAGAGAAATTCATACAGATAAATGCAATTTGAATGAGAGAACTGGGTTAGCATGGCTTCAACTGGGAGTTTGAAAACTGAGGGGTATAATGAGAGGTGCATAAAAGGTAAGATTCCTCCTCTGTAATGAAGATCAGAACGAGATACAGGTATGTCTAAAATGTAAAGAGACACAGAGATGGGGAAAACAATTTTTTTAATAATAAATGGCAACTCATAAATGAAGAAATAACATACATGAAAATAATCAAATGTAACGAGATTAGAGAGTTAGAAGTGAAGGTAAATTTTTATACAAAATAAAATGAAGGTGTGGAAATTTAGTGGAAAAAAAGTGGTGCAAGGTTTAGACAAAATGAGAGAGGAGGAAATGTATATACAAATAATTTATTATACAAAACACTTAGATGAGATAAGAACCTGTCAGAACATACTAAAGAGTACAGATAAACTTTAGCCATCAGCAATAAGAATGTTGGATGAGTACTGGCAAAAACCTGGTATTACCAGTTACATGCACACATATGTACATGGAACTCAAGAAACAAATTTGGTTTGATTTGATCAGATTTAGAGCTTACTCATATACAAGTATAAACACACATTCAAACAGCACAACCATCTTGATGTGGCACAGCACGTCACTGTAAAGGTAATCACACTGCCTACATTATTATGCTTTACAAAAGTTTAAATGTTACACATATTTTGTACACTGCAATGGAGACCTCAACAGGAACTTAATGTCAGACATTAAATTCAATAACATGATGACAAAGCATCTGCCAACAAATAACATTGCAACTGCCTGTACAAACCTACGTACATATGTACATCATGTTACAGAATATGATACATGAACAAACAGAAATTCGTAAAATTAATGGTCATCGGACAGCTAGGCATAGAAAGAACTAAGGAAATCAGCAAGATAGATGAGCATTAAAAAATATACCCCTTAAAAAAACACCCCCCCCACACACACACACACACACACACTCACACAAGTATAGAAATATACTGCACTGATTTGTTTGGATTATTCTCCCATTTGTTCTGTTTCTCTTACAATTTTGTGATGAAACGTAGCAAATCTTCTATAATTCCCCACTCAGGACTTATAATAATGTCCCTACTTACACCCATGAAACAGACAAATTCTTCATTGCAAATTGTCTTGTTTGGCTTATTGACAGAGGGGGGGCACTGTGGTCCCCGTCCATCACAGAAACTAACATCTCGACAACCATTGTCATCGCGGCATTTGTCTCCGAACTTTAGCTCACATGTAGTGGTGCAGCATGGACCCTGAAAGAAATTCAGTCATAAAAAGTCTAGGTAAGACTGAAGTGGAATACTTCAGTAGAATACATATACTAGATTAAGTGAACAACAGCGTGGCAAATATTTTTAGTGACAAAGCAGGTCAGACCTGTAGAAGAAGCAGGAATGAGGTAGGCAAAGATTTTAGCTGGATGAGAGCACTACATACATGAAGGCTGTTGTGGAAAAGGATATAGGAATAGGAAGGTTGAGTTCAATGTGACATGTGAATGCAGAGAGTAATAAATACAGATGGATACACAGAGAAGACAAACATAATGTAAATAAACACTGCGTCATGTCAAAGAAAGGAAAAAGGCACTGAAATAGAAAGGTGACTATAAGAACTACCTACACCTGGGGCCATGTGAAAGACAGGGACAGCATGGTCTTTGCCCTTCTGGAATGTTAGCACTAATTGGTGGTTAGTTACCAGCATACTGGGAAAGCATATTGGTCCCATATTCATGGTTAGACTGCTTGACACTTGCAAATGGGACTGAAAGGCTCTCCCAGAATGTGGCTAACCAATTACCAATCAACACTGCGTAATATCCCAGAAGAGCCATGCCCTTGTGGTGGACACCACTGGCTAGCCCACCCACGTAGCCAGGATATTTTATTGTCCATACACCACAACCTTATAAACACTGAGACAGAATTGCATGTGTAAATGGGAACTGAAAAGTGGAGTCAGTGTGTGACGCGATTTCGGTGCAGCAGCAAGCAAGCGGCCGGCTGCAGACATTGCACGTATGCAGAGAAGTAGTGTTGTGTGCACATACAATTGTGCATGTGCATGTGTACTGTGTGAGTCAGGTAATTCATACCTATAACACCACATTGGTAATCCCATGAACGCATCGTGCAACAAAACGCTGACACATCATCATGGCTGGAGCAACCGCCTGTTTTGACTTTCAATATCAACTGCATTGGTACTCGTGTTCCGCTTTTCTGGCCTGAAAAGCCAGCCATGTGGTTCACACAGCTCGATGGTCAGTTTACTTTGTCGAACATGACACAGGATGAAACAAAGTTTTACTACATCATCTCACAACTTGACAATACACAGCAGAGGTGGAGGACGTAATAAGCAACCCCCCACCCACAGGCTGTTATGACAGAACCCGAGCAGAACTAACTAGACATGTCACTCTCCAAGGAGCAGCGCATCCACCAGCTCCTGATGCATGAGGAGATGGGTGACCGGAGACCAACTCAGTTCCTCCGTCACCTCTGGACTCTCACTGGCCCGTCAGTACCATCAGACTTTCTCCAAATTTTGTGGACGAATCGCCTGCTGCGAAATATTCAGACCATAATTGCCATGCAAGCACAGGTTGCCTTAAATGACGTGGCCCAGCTTGCGGATAAGACAGCGGAAGTCATGCCTCCTACCCGTGTTGCCTGTGTACCTTCATCTGGTGATGACATCTATACTTTAACCGCCTGTACTGATGAGCTGGCTCGGCAAGTAGCCGCACTTTCTGCAAGGCCCTCTTGTCTGCATTCACCATCACAGACACGACGGCACACAAGGCGTTCGTCATGCACTGCGGGGTGGTCACCAGCCCCTGATATCTACTGGTACCAATGCCGTTTCAAAGAGCATGCAAAGAGATGCAGCCAGAGGAGCCAGCCGCCTTTATGTGATGGATCAGCTCACAAAGATGAGCTTCTTGGTTGACACTGGTGCTGATTTCTGCGTCTACCCCTTCAAGAACGCCGGACACAGACTAGTTATGAGTTGTTTGCAGCAAATGGCACTATTGTACGTACCTATGATTGCATAACCCTGCGTTTGGATTTGGGCCTACAACGGGGGTTTTTGTGGCATTTTGTCATCACGAACGTAACAGGATCCATCATTGGTTTGGACTTTCTCTGCTTCTACAACTTACTGGTAGACATAAGACACCGACGCTTCATCAACAATATCACTAATCTTACTGTCAATGGTGCCTCAGTGGGAACGTATGGCGGCCACATTAAATTCCTTGCCAGGAGCTCTCGCTATCATGCCATGCTCCAGGGTATTCTGGATATAATCTGTCCTGCAGGTATTCCCCAGAAATCCTGGCATTCTAAATTCCATCACATTTCCACCATGCCTGGAGCATCTGTAACTTCATGCCCACTGCGGCTAGCACTGGACAGCCTCCCAATTGCGAAATCTGAGTTTGAAGAATGCTCCGAAACAGCACTGCTTGGCGTTCTAATAGCCCCTGGGCTTCAGCCCTCCACCTCGTCTCCAAGAAAGAAGACGGCTGGAGACCCTGTCGTGACTATCATGCTCTGAACACTGGGACTGTCCCTGACCAATACCCTGTTTGGCACACTGCTGACTGTGCACAACAACTTGCTGGCTAGAAATTCCTCTCCACAATAGATTTGGTAAAAGCATACCATCAGATTCCAGTTCATCTGGACGACATCGCAAAAACTACCATCATCACGCCCTTTGGGCTTTTTGAATTCCCGTATATGTCCCTCGGGCTCTGAAATGCTGTGCAAACATTTCAGTGGTTCATCAATGAGGTTCTCAGAGACTTGGATTTCTGTTATGCATACACAGCTGACGTGCTAGTCGCCTCTACCTTGGAGGATGAGCACAAGAAGCACCTGCATACATTGTTTCAGTGCTTCAGCGAGAATGGTGTCTTGCGGAATCCAGCCAAATGTGTTTTTGGCACAACGGAAGTGACTTACCTTGGCTACACAATTTTAGCTGACAGCACTCAGCCTCTGGAGGAGAAAGTCGCAGCGATAAACCATTTCCAACAGCCTGTCTTGGTCAAAGACCTCAGACACTTCCTTGGCAGGCTTAATTTTTACTGGTGGTTCATACCACAAGCCATCAGCATACAAGCGCCACTTCACACTGTGTTAGCTGGTCCCAAGGTCAAAGGATCACAACCAGTGGACTGGACACACACTATGGCCCAAGATTTCGAGGACCGCAAGGCTAGCCTCTCCTGTGTCACACTCCTGGCTCACCCGGACCCATCTGCTACAATGACCTTATTTACAGAAGCTTCTGATATTGCTATTGGCACCACCTTGCAGCAGCATGTCTGCGATGCTTGGTAACCCCTGGCTTTCTACTCCCATACGCTCAGCCCCACTCAACAAAAATACAGTCCGTATGACCGCAAGCTCCTGGCAGTGTGAGGCCATCAAGTACTTCAAGCATATGGTTGAAGGCCACCTCTTTGTCATCTTTATGGATCACAAGCCTCTCACTTATGCTTTCCAGCAACACAGAGATAAATGCTTACCACGAGAGTTCCATCACCTGGAGTTCATTGGACAATTCTCTACTGACTTCAAACATGTCTTAGGACAAGACAATGTTGTAGCAGATGCTTTATTGAAAGCAAACTCCATCATGACACCTCTTGATTACCATGCTCTTGCGAGTTCCCAGGGTCAAGATGCAGAGCTGCAAGACATCCTGAAAAATGGTTTGGTGTTTCAGGTTAGAACGGGTGCACATTTCCGGGACAGACGTCAACCTTTACTGTGACACATCTACTCCACAACCATGGCCATTCACAACCACATCTTTCAGAAGCCAGGTCTTTGACACCCTCCACAGACTTAGCCACCCTGGGGCCAATGCCACCGTCAAGTTGGTGTCCCAGCAGTTTGTGTGGCCGGGAGTGGGGAAAGACTGCTGAAAATCGACATGCATGTGTACACCCTGCCAACAATCCAAGGTAACACAGCACGTAAAGGCCCCTCTCAGGAGTTTCAACCTCCCGTCAGCACGTTTCTCTCATGTGCATATCGACTTGGTGGGGCCGCTGCCTCTCTCTTCTGGCTTCCGGTACTGTCTCATGGCTATCGACAGATACACCAGTTGGTCTGAAGCACTCCCTCTGACATCACCACTGAAGCAGTCGCTAAAGCCTTTGTCTCCGTCTGCATTGCTCGTTTCGGCTGTCCCCAGAAAATCACAACCGACCAGGGCAGGCAATTTGAGGCCTGCCTTTTCAAGACTCTGGATACCATCTTTGGATCCTCTTTAACCTGGACTACTGCATGGCATCCCGCCTCCAATGGCATGATCGAGAGGCTACACCGTCAGCTGAAGGCAGTCTTCATGTGCCATGCTGATGAACACTGGGCCAAAGCTCTACTGTTGGTCCTGTTGGGGATTCGCAGCGCTTGGAAAGAGGACTTGAAAGCCTCATGTGTATGGTTCTCCCCTGCAGTTACCAGGGGAATTCTTCGCTCCTTCCCCCGCCAAACACACTGACATCACCGACTTCGCGTCCTGACTGAGGGTCCACATTGGAAAGCTTTGGCCCATACCAGCATCCCAGCATGTTGTGACATCCACGTTCATTTTCAAGGACCTGGCCACCGCCTCACACGTATTTTTACAGCATGGTGCCCTCTGGAAGCCCTCCAAGCTCCGTATGTCAGAAAATACAGGGTCCTCCACAGGGGCAATAAGACCTATTCCATCGACGTTCAGGGTGCTGCAAAGACAGTCTCCATTGACCACCTGAGGCCAGCGTATGTCCTCCATGTTAACACACAATCTGCTTCACCACCGGCCATTCCTTCCAGTACCATGACTCGCTCCGGACAATGGGTATGCTTTCCAGATTACCTGGGGGTGCAGTGGTCAAAGGAGGGGGGGGGGGTAGCCTACCCATGTAGCCAGAATATTTTATCATCCATACACCACTACCTTATAAACATTGACAGAGTCGCGAGTGTAAGTGGGAACTGAAAAGTGGCATAAGTGTGTGACGCAATTTCAGTGCAGTAGCATGCAAGCGGCCGGCTGCAGACATTGTACGTACGCAGAGAAGTAGTGTCTGTGTATTGTGTGTGTCAGGTAATTCATACCTATACAACCACACCCTCATTTACACTGCAGTGGAATCCTGAAAGCACACAAGGACACTGTGTTTACACATGTTTATACAGAGGCATGTCCAAAACATGGAATAAAACTCAGGAGCCACATGAGAGGAAAGGAAAGGTGATTATGCAGAAAGATGACAGAAACATCTAATGTAACCCATGGGTCAATGCAAGAAAGGGAGAATGTGTTTACAAAGACAGAAGACCTGAACCTGTGAGCTACCTTAGGTGTAGATGGGGGATAATAAAGAATGGATCTTAAAGAAACAGGATGGAAGGGTCTGGGCTGTACTCCTGTGGCTTCAGAAGGACAAGTGGCAGGCTCTTATGACCATGACAATGAATATTCCACACACAAACTGGTAAATTTCTCAACTAACTGAGGAATTATGTACTTCTTAAGAAGGATTATGTTCCACGGAGTCAGTTATTCAGTCAATCAGTCGATTGGTCGGTTGGTCAGTTTGCTGTAATGTGTAATTATTGTTCTCTGCTCATCATTCCATCCACAATGTGATTTCCTCTTAATGTTTACCAAATTAAATAAAGTTTGTCTGCATTCACTTACTACTTGTTTTACTTGCTGTGCTCTATTTAATGTAAGAAGCTGATCACTGCTACAGTTCTGGTGAAAAAAAACACACTACAAAAGCATTTCCAGTCTTACATCACATACTCACTTGAAAGGCAAGTCTAGTCTTGTTCACAGTTGTTTCAGGTGTTTATTATAAAAGCTCCCCTCATTGCTGTCTCAGACTAAATTCTACATTGCTGACAAAAGAAATGAAGCAGAGAAAATGGATTGTACTCTTGATCACATAACAGACTGGTGACAAATGCAACTACATTGCTGACAAAAGAAATGAAGCAGAGAAAATGGATTGTACTCTTGATCACATAACAGACTGGTGACAAATGCAACAAGTTTAACCCTTACCCTGCTAACGTGGAGAATATGGTGAGCTCCTAATAATGCCAGCAGATGGCAGACCTGATTTAATTCGGTGTTTAAAGGGTTAAATGCTAGACATTTTAAATGCACAGAATTACAACTTGAAAGCACAAATGGAAGAAAGCACTTCAAGAAGATAAGCGTATACTGAAATGAATCACAGAAACGGGATAAGAGAATGTGGACTCAATTCACATGCATCAGAATGGAGTCTAGTGCTGCCCTCTTGTGACCATAGTAGTGAAATTTTACAATGTTCATTCAGTGCCTTATGATGAAGAAAGTAACACCAACAAATGCAATATTCTATACCTGATGCTTATAAAATCTCTTACATAGCTCCTACATGTTTTAGCGCTATTATCCCATCATCTTTAGGGAAGCAACACAAAGTTTCTTTAAAACGTGCAGCAATAAAATGGATTGCAATAAACATACATATGTTGTGGTATCAACAGTGCAAAACCTATATGTTTTAAAGAAATTTTTAGGCCAACTCCCTAAAGATGGAGGGATAATAGTGCTGAAACATGTAGGAGCTAGTAGTGAACTGTATGGTTCCATACAAGTATGAGGCAGAAAACTTCTCAACAGTCTGTGCAACTATCAGCTTCAGAAGAACTCTGATCAGTGGAGCTGTGTGATAAAACAGAAATGAAACAAGAAATGGCTGGCTTCTGATGAATTCATTTATATGTCCTCTCATTCTCCTTCTACTAGTTCAGTAAGACACAGCAAAGGAATTAGTTGTAGACAGAAGCCTTCTTCAAGGTGATGCTGTTTGCTTTGGCAAGTAGTTCCTGATGTTTCAAAGGACTGAAGATGCAGGGAAAGGACTACAGTTCTTTGAAATGTTCAGATCTACTCGCCTGATAAGCATCACATCCCAGAAGACTTGAATCTGCAGCAACAACGCAGTAACAACTGCAAAATTTGTTGGTCAATAAATATGTATTTCTATTAATTTCAGATGTGACAGTCAAATGCATTTACAGCCTTTTATTTTTCACATATACTAATTCTGTAATGTGAGTATTACATACTTGTGATGGGCTGCAGACACTGTGTGGAGTCAGTCTACAAGGCGGTTCTTCAGGAGGCGGGTACCTGCGCTGCGGAAAACAACATTCATCCCGGCAGTCCTCTTCCCAACCACAATCACACTCCTCTCCAACCTCCACCACACCATTCCCACAGATGGCTGACTGTGGTTCTGCAACCCCAAGGATTTCATTAATATTTGTATCAAATACAGTACTCTCTCAAGTTATAAATATTCTGATCCATTATTTGTGAATTATTCAGCCAAGCTGCACATATTGCAAAAATAATGTCAGAATGAAATGACTCGATCATCTGTGTACCTAAAAAAAGTGCCTGTGTATGTGTCAGTTGCAGCCATCATTCAGAAGACTACAAAGACAGAAACTTGAAATTTTTATGGCAGTTTCAGGATGATTATGGGATGTGTCATGCCAAATATAATTAAAATCGAGGTAACACCTCTTCACTCAGCATTGGAGCATGAACATTTATCTGGCTGTTGCTTAAAAATTTTTCAAATTTATGGTATGAATAGCCAGTAAAATTGTGATTTCGGAAGATATGTCGAGAGCTGTCATACACACAAGCAGTTCAACCCATGGTCTATCTATGGAATCTCCGGAAATCACAGACAGACACAGGTACTGTCAAAATTCATGTGAACAGTTCAACAGGCTTTATATAAGTTCTCTATCATGAATTGTAAAAGACAAGGCCTATGTTCTCAATGTCTGCTTTAAAAGATTTAAAAAAACTGTTATTCCTTATCCTATTGAATGACAATTTCTAAGCTGTGAAGGTTACATAGCAATGCATGTCTCCAAGTGATGGCTTAGGGGAGCAAGTGGAAGGAACTGTTACAGCAGTTGCCTGGAGGAACAAAGCAATAAAATGAAACATCATACTCCTCTAATTACAACAGACAAGAGCTGTTCCAGATTCATCTTCTGAAAAGTTGGGGTTTCCTTACAATCACGCACAAAGATAACCACATTCAGCAGGAGCATTTTCCTGAAAAATGCTGTAGGTGAAAGGAGTGGGGTGGGAATCATCTTATGTTTGTGTCAATATGGTACAGCCTGCCATTTCAGATAACCTGTTTTCAGGCCAATGACCGAGCCCATGACTACTGAATGTTGCAGTAGTGAAATGTTTGGGAGGAATCGGCAATACAGTGCACTATCTCATACGAATATTCAGAGACTCTCCAAACATTAGCATCATTAGGCCTACCATACCCATAAAAACATGCAGTGGCGGTAATTAAAAGTTGGCACTTTGCCCACATATTATGCTTTGATTTTCACAACAAACAATGACCATCTCCCCTAACAACAGTAACTAGTTGGTCCTTTGGATGGAGAACACAGTACGCTTCCCTATACAGTTTCACTCATAATTTACATCAACTTCATAATCACTGCTTATTTACTAACCTGTAAAGCAACCCTTTGCGCTCCGGGCCTTTGCATTCAGTACAGGGTTGATACTGTTGAGACTGCAAGGGGAGAACTTATTATTGTTCCTCTTATCCCCCGACGTTGCGCGCGCAAACATGATGAAGTTGCCATCTTCACCACCAGGAGTGCATAACTCGGGGTCGTGCTGAGCAGACAAGCCCATCCAAAGAAAGGATGAGGATCGTAATATCAATGTACATAGGTTATGCCTAGACAATACCGTGAAATCTCTTTTTAACGAAATGGGAAATAATGAAATTTCAATAGCGACAATTTTTACCCGGGCCTACCAATTTACTATATATTCCTACGTACAAATGTTTCAATGTAACGAATACCACTTCAAGAAAATTTCACTTCCAAGGAACAAAAAGCCAACTCGCTCAGAAAAACAGTACAATATGAGGATTCATCTATTCCACGGATAAAAAAACCGATTCTCCAGCGCAACGCAAGAGTGCCAGCCAAGCAACACATACGTACCACTCTGCTATGGCGGAAGGCGTCACCTAGAACGAATTCATGATCCAAACGTTTAAGACGAAAATTGAAATTTGAAAGCACATTTCGACGAGATCAATCGGCGAGCGTTTCGATTCGGTCGATCTAGTCGAACAACTCTTGTTTCATTGGGTTCAATCTTTACACCACGAAACCCGTCTGTAAGTTTATGTTACGCACACCGCGTCGTCACTGTTAAGCGGTGTTTCTGGACACACAATCAAAGGGCGCTCCGGCTAACGGTCCACTGCTATACAGGCGAGCCAGAACCTTCGCACGGCCTTTAGGTTAATTTAAAGAAAGGGCGATTTGGCACCATCTACGACGTCTGCCGTGAGACAGTTTGTGCCGCGGCAAGTGACGCTGTTGCGTCATCACGGAACGACGAAGTGAATAGTACTCCATGCTAAATATGTGCAGCACCGACGGAACAACGCTGTGTTGAAGTTAACACTGGGTTCAGAGACGAAGGTGGCACGGACGGCGAAACGTAAAGAATAAGGTTTATGCACAAATTTGACTGGTTGCAGTACGTTACTCTGACTTAACATCACGAAGTACGGTAGCCCACGGCGCTTCAAGCATTTGCATCACCTACCTCTAAAGTATCGCCATAATGTAAAGACTTGAATGACGCGTGAGGCTTTCAATATGTGGATTTCGTCGCTGGAATGTCCAATGAAGACAAAGAAGAGGAAAATTCTGCTTGTAACTGGCAACTTTTCGGCGCATAAGAAAGCGCCACGAAATGCCGAAACCGCTCAATGTGTGTCCCTGTTGCTTAACTGTACTTCGATTATGCGACCTCCGGATCAAGGGATAATCAATGCTGCAAATCTGCATTACGACTCACTGCTGATGCTGCCAACATTTCAGTGCGTCATGACACAAACATAAATATTTTGGAGGCTATCCAGACGTTCAGTGCTTCTAGAACTGTGGGCTGCTTGCATAAGACCGGCCGGAGCTGTACCGCAAGATAAATGTAACAGTGACAGTGACGTCATTAAGGTGAAAAACTGACAATAGCTGTGCCAAAAACTAAATGTCCAGGCGGTACTGGACGTGTTCATTCGCGTGAAAAATAATGTTGCCATTGTTGTTGCAGAGGTCACAGGAGACGACACTTTTGCTGCAGATCTTAATGGAAAGAAACGGGCGATCTGGCAACGACGTGACATCGGAGGAACACGATAAACGATGATGAAAATGGCATTACTGTTATGACAGCATCCAACATGGCGCTACGTCTCCGGCGCTTCGTAATGACCAAGAAAGATGTTCCGAGCCGTGTACTGGACAGCGTAAAATTCTCCAAGAAATAACAGACAAATCTATATTAAAATGGGCTGTACTGAAAATCTTACCAAATTTTTGTACGAAGTTAACATGGTAAGTTTGACTCAGTTTCCTCTACTTAAATGTATATAACTATCCTTTTGAAATGTTTCATTGTTTGAATATAACGAAATTTCATTATAACGAATAAAATTTGTCGTACCGAGATTTCACTATAACACAGAGGCAAAGCGACGGAGCACAAAGTTCTCTCTTGTCTTCCACCTTGGGTAGAGAGAGAGGAAACTTCACTTTCAGATTCTGTAGGCTGTCATGAAGTGACAAGGGGATACATGCATTTAACGGAGGTCAGGTGAAGTATGGGCACGCGGTGGCGCAGCTGGTTGAGGCACTGCACTACAAGCCGGAAGGTCGCGGGTTCGATTCCCGATGGTGTCATTGGATTTTTTCATTGACATAATCCTTCCGGCCGCACTATGGCCCTGGGGTTGACTCAGCCTCTAACAGCCTCTAACCTTACCACCTTCATGAAATCTGGGAGCCTCAACCTCCTGGAACCCTCAGGGCCTCTCCAGGCCTGTAACATGATTGCTTTACCTTTACAAGGTGAAGTATACGTTGTGGAGTGCAAGTGATTAAATCAGGCCTGATCAACCTTGTATGTTGTGTGGGCAACTTGAACATACTTTGGTCCGTATGTGGGCAACGTGAAAGTCAATACACAGAATGAAGAATAAATAAGCATATGTATAATTAGATGCAAAATTTTACCTGTGTATTTGTTTATACAACATGTGCAACAAAAGTATAATGATGATGAGGTAAAGCAATCCCATTACAGGTCTGGACAGCCCTGAGAGTTCCAGGAGGTTCTGGCTCCCGGATTTCGAGACAATCGGCACATGAAGGTGGTAAGGTTGTCAGCCCTGCGCACTGGCGGCCTTTACCCCCCAGGAAATATTCCTGGTACTCATTTCTGTTGGAGGTTGAGTCAACCCCAGGGCCACAGTGCGGCCGGAAGAATTATGTCAATGAAAGATTCCAGTGACACCCTCGGGAATCGAACCCGTGACCTTCTAGCTTGTAGCGCAGTGCCTAAACCAACTGCGCCAATGATAAGAGGAAAATGTATAAAAATACAATTTACAGGCTAGGCTAATGTGTACCTAGTTTAGCACATTTCTACAAAACAAATCAGTAATGTAATACATGTCTCCATTAATAAACAGCTCACAAGCTTTCAGTGTTCTGTCTAGGCTATTCCAGGGAAATGGTTAAAATATATTTTATCGTTTCAAAAGTCTCCATGGGCAATATATCACTGTGCCATCGGCAACATGTTGCTCACGAGCTATGGGTTGAGCCAGCCTGGGTTAGATGCATTCAACAGAGATTAAGTTGAGCACAGTTGGCTATATGTATTCGTCAGATGGAGAGGCATACAGTTGGCTAGTTGTAGACTCCAACTGCATGAATGAACAGAACTTTAATGAATCACTACTTTACTTAAGGCATGGTGTGCTCCAGGTGGGTTTCACTATTTTGATTTACTTAGTGGTACTCTGTTGTTTATCAAATAGGCCATACAGGATGAGCTGAAAAGATAATAAATGAAGTTGTAATGGCTTAGTTTATTGTTCTTCCTTGGGCTTTGCCTGGAGGGAATGAGAAAGGTTATTATGGTAGCTTGTCTCTGGGTCAACTGAAACTGGAGAAACATGAAACAAGCTACATGTGGTGTGGGGTGGGTTGTTCTCCAGTGACTGTGGATAATGTTTCAGAAGTACTTTCACCTGATTTATACAAGTTGTTTATTTCATCTGACAACTGTCACTGATCCAGCAGCTCATATAACACATGAAAGACAGAGCTTTGATGTACAATGAGCAATGTATTTGCTAGATGACACGTGTCTGTGAGTAGAAGAAACATTTTTCCCACACCTTCATTACATAATGTTAGTAAGAACATAATACTAATTGCAATGTGTGGACCAAACTCACAGCAAACCAGAAGAGCAGCAACTGCTGCACTGACTGTCATCATGCAAAACTCTCTGAGTTAAGAACAGGTGTGAGTTGTAAGATAAAACAACCCCTCTGCATTTTAAAAACCTATCTCATAAAAACTGACTTACATGCACAATTTCTTAAGGTATTAAGTAATTTATACAGGTAAATTAAATGAAAAATAAAAAGTAATTTGAATTCTGACGCTGAAGAAAGCTGTTAAATACATTTTTGAATTAGCAACCAAAGATTCGAGGACTTGCTTTGTTAACACTAAACTGGATTTTGCAGTCAATTATGAGTAATGAAGCACAAAGAATGTGTATCTTAAAAACAGAAATATTATAAAAATTTATGTCTCTTCAAATTAATTGTGCACTCTAAGTACAAACATGAAAGCTGTTACAGTAATCACAAACACTGATTTTTAATAATCAATAATGAATTAGACACACAATCCTAATAAAAGTCCTGTGTGACTAAACGAGAGGGAAATAAATAATAATAGAGACATACATCATTCAGTGGTTGAAATCTTACAGGAAATTACAATATGAAAATTGATACACATGTAAAATTTCTGAATGTTTAAGCAGTTACCCAGACACTTAAGACAGCAATGTACCTACCGGTGAGCCAAAGTTGTGACCAATCTCATGGGCTAGTGTGACATGTGAGACAGCAGGAGGCACGTGCTTTCCATAGTTGAGCAGGGTCACAATGCCAGTGTTGAGACTCTTCATGCTGCCTCGATAGTGCTGCAAAAATGCAAGACAAAGTGCTACTGTGGTGACTTAACACCATAATACTGGGTCTTCTTTGCATGAGCACTTGAAAACTCTTAACTCTCTTAAGAAATGCCCTGCTAATAAGGAACTCAAATGTTTATCACTGTGTTTACAAAATTCTGCCATTGGAACCGACTGTGGGTCAGCTCACTCCACCTTATGTCTTCATCATTGACCTTTTTAGGATGTACACAGATCTTACTGTTCTATTTATTACTATTTATTACTAAGTCTTTCAAGCAGTATTTTCCCATCAGGTTATACATATATTTATTGTTTTGTCTCTCCTGATTTCAATGTCCTGTATGCCATCATCCCAGACAATGACAGAAATAAATTCAGTGTTTCAAGTAAATAACAAAAACATTTGCTGTGTCTATTTTTCTTGTAACTGTAAAACTAACTGTGATTTCAAGTCACTTAAAACAGTACAGTTCACGTACACAGACCCGCTATTCCACATCACTTACCCCATTCTTTTCACATACACCTCCAGCATTTTTGAGGTCCCCCGTCCAAGCCAGACCCAAAGTTCCCATCTCAAAGTCCCGGTATGTAAACATGTAAGCTAAGCAGAACTGATCATAATCCTCCTCTGAAA